>FWPV01000133.1_pt1 | contig 268230 bp, 276 predicted proteins | sample 2228371 | NCBI WGS metagenome assembly FWPV01 (sample SAMEA103939776, study PRJEB20133) | metagenome
TATTTGATTTGAATTTCTCAAGGATAATTTTGTAATCTCGAATCGCTCCGAGATTTCTGCTATTTCATTACTTCAAAGAACTTTATATTATAACGTGTATCGCTACACTCTTCTAATATTTCAATTTCTAAATCCCCCTATTTTATTAAGGGGATGCAAAGGTAAGTGTTATTTTTATTTTGTCAAGTTTTATTTGATTTATTTTTCAAATCCTACTTTTGACTACTTTCAATTGTACTCGATATATTCTTTCCAATCTAACACCTCATCTTTTTAAAGAACTCTTTTTCGTCCAATCCTCATTTTTTTAAGGGGATGCAAAAGTATGCGTTTGTTTTATTTTGTCAAGTCTTAATTTGAAATATTTTTTATCCCTTTCAAACTTTACTACTCTGAAAACTTTTGCTAATCTCTGCTTCAATGAACTTTCTTTTTTACCCTTTTTCAAGGGGATGCAAAGGTAAGCCGTTTATTGGTTTTGTCAAGTTTTATTTTAAAATATTTTTAAACCTATTTCTCTCCAAAACCCCGTCTTTCCTACATCTAAAGAACTTTTGTTTCCCTCTCGCTCTCGCTGTAAGGGGATGCAAATGTAACCCTATTTATTACAGACGCAAGGGGGATGAAACAATTATTTAACACTGCACTAAAAATGAGGCAATTATTTTTTTGTTTTTCTTAGTAGTGCCATAAAAAAGCCGTCAAAACCGCTCGAAAATGGAGACACAACCTCTTGTTTTATCAATTCAAAATTGGAATTATTCTTTAAAAATAACTCAACTTGTTGGTTGTTTTCTGAAGGAAGAATACTGCACGTTGCGTAAACTAAATAACCTCCAGGCTTTACCATTTGAGAATACTCGGCCAAAATTTGCCGCTGTGTTTGTATGATGTTATTTATGAATTCGGGTTTTAGTTTCCATTTCGCATCGGGGTTTCTTTTAATAACACCAAGACCTGAGCATGGCACATCCAATAAGACCCTATCAGCTGAATTCTTTAATTTGCTTATGGTTTTATTGTCGATTACTCGCGTTTCTATATTTTGAGCACCAGCTCTTTTTGCACGTTTTTTTAGCTCATCTAATTTCCATGCCTCTGTATCCATAGAAATAATGCGACCTTTACTTTGCATTAAAGATGACAAGTGAAGTGTTTTACCACCAGCACCTGCACACGCATCAATAATATGCATACCGGGTTTAACATCTAAAAAGGCCGCAACTTTTTGAGAGGAGGCATCTTGAACTTCAAACATTCCTGCTTTAAAAAGTGGACTTGAGAATAAGTTGGCTCTTTTTAATATTCTGATTGCATCAGGATAATCAGCCAATGGCTCTGCTTTAATATCAAGCTTAGCTAACTCATTTAATAAGTTAGTGCGTGTAGTTTTAAGCGTGTTGGTACGGATAATAAAATCAGCAGTTTTGTTTAAGGCTGTAATTTCATTTGGCCAGGCATCACCTAATTGAGATTTGCCTAGCTCATTTAACCAATCAGGGATTGACTGTGAAATTGCTATATCTTTTTGAGCCTCCTCTTTGCGTTTGGTAATAATTGCTAGATTAACATTTTTAAACTCTGGCCAAGCCGGATACTCTGCTCCTTTTAGCACTTGCCCCACACCGAAAAGATGCCAAAGGCTTCCTTTGTTAATATTTGATTCATTATTATCACCCACAAAGTTTATAAGTCTCCACCAACGAACCATCTCATATATATTCTCTGCTATAAATGCTCTGTCGCGTGATCCCCATTTAGGATTTGCTTTGAATATACGCTCTATCACCTTGTCGGCATATTTACCTTCCATAAATATTTGCTCCAAGGCATTTATCACCGCCTCAACTAAAACTCTGTGTACTTTCATATATACTTATCGTGTTGCAAGATTAATCATTATTATGATTGAAGGTGACATTGTATTTTCACATCAACTAAAAATGTGGTTACTCTTGCAGTAAATCTTTAAGATCTTTGAGTATTCTCCAATTAACAGGTAAGTAATTGTTCATTCGGTTTGGCATAATTTTAACCCAACCAAGAGGCACTTGATTGAATCGAACTGCATAAATATTTTGAGGAACATTAGGAACATCAAACCTGTCTTTTCTTAAAAACTTTAAGGCATCTGTTTTATTAACCTCTACAGCAGGTGCGTTTTTATTGATGTGTACACTTAATGCCAACTGATGATCGGGGACTAACTTTCCTTTTATTAACTCACCCAACTTAAGCCCCGATAAACGCACATTTAACTTGTTACGCAAAAACATCATTTCGTTTGCCAATAATTTGGGGAAAGCAAATAAGTGATTTGATACATTAATGATTTGAAATTGCTCTACATCATCCAACCAATCTAACAAATAAGCTAACTCTTGTGGTTTTATTTTTTCGAATTTATGCTCTTTTGTCTTTAGTGAGGTATTTGATTCATCTGAAGGTTTTTGTAGGCACGCCACAAAAAAACCTTCGCTTTGAACTTTGTGCGGATAGAAACGATATGCATGGATTTCGTTATCGGAGATGCTAATAGCATCAGCAATTTGCCAGTTATTATCTATTTCAATTTTTATTGATTTTAACCCAAACTCTTGTTCCATCCACAATACATTTTCTTCATTTTCAGATGTATTAAAAGTACATGTTGAGTAAATGATGAAACCTCCGGGCTTTAATGCCGGCAATACATCCGCCAAAATGCGTTGTTGCCTATGTGCGCAAAGCTGAACATTATCTTCACTCCACTCTGCAATAGCGTTTTTATCTTTACGAAACATCCCTTCACCGGAGCATGGTGCATCAACAACAATGACATCGAAATAATTGGTAAGTGATGTAAAATCTTTAGGATCGTTGTTGGTTACAACTACATTACTTCTACCCCATTTTATGACATTTTCCTCTAAAATATTTACACGTGTTTTTATGATTTCGTTTGAGACCAACAGCGAAGAATCATTAATTTGATCGAGTAGTAATGTTGATTTACCACCGGGGGCAGCACATAAATCTAATACTCTTAAACCAGAGGATTGCTGACCGATTACTTGCTTGATAATATGTGCAACAAACATAGATGAGGCTTCTTGCACGTAATAAGCACCCGCATGAAAGAGCGGGTCGGCAATAAATGATGGTCTTTTAGTTAAAAATTTGGACTGTTGATACCATGGAACACTTTTCTCTTCGCTAAAAACTTGGGTGTTTTTATATTGGTTGATCCTTACAGAGGTTATAGGTTCGTTATAAATTGAAGCAAAAAAAAGTTCGGCCTCATTGTTTATAAGAGACCGAACTTTATTTTTAAACTTTTCGGGTAACTGTTGCACCCTACAATATTACAATGTCTTAGCTAAAAAACCGTTATAGTCGGTTTTCAAATCATTGAATAATTTTCGGAATTGAGTCATTCTGTCTTCCAATTTTGCATCAACATCCATTTTGCGGTGATCTACTGCTACCGGATTATCAATAATACTTTTTTCAATCACGTTTTCTGCAGCTTTAATGTCGTGACGAAGGATTTGAAGCTCGTTTAAATGAGTAATAAATTGATTTTGAAACTGCTCAGCACGAGCAGTAATCTCTGTTTTGTTGTTCGCCACAACTACTTTTTCAAGGTTTGACCTAAAGTGTTCAATTTCATCATTAGCTAATGCCAATTCGTTTAACCAATTCTTATAAGTTTGGTGTAAATCGTAAAGGTAGGTTGAAGTTGTCATGATATTGATGATTTTATGTGTTGTTTATTTCTCTTGATTTCAATACTCAAATGTTTGACGATATCAACCATAAAACAATGATAAACTTCAACATCATAATTGATAGTTATCATCGTTTGTGCGCTTAAAATTTTGTTAATATACTTGTGGAAGTATTTTAGAGATAAGTAACATCCGTAAATTTACACCAAAAATCAAGATATGCGTATTAGATTATTATTGTTATCAGTATTACTTTTATCAGTTCAACAGCTTTACAGTTATAACATCACCATCAAAATTAGTGGTGCTCCAAATACCAAGTTTTTACTTGGTTATTATTATGGCGACAAGCAATATATTAAAGACAGCGCGACTACCGATGCAACGGGTAAAATGGTTTTTAAAAGTAAAGAAAACTTACAAGGTGGTATTTACTTAATAGCAAGTGAGGATAAGGCCTTGCTGTTTGACTTTGTTGTGTCGGAACAAATTTTTTCTTTAGAAACAGATACCGTTGATTACTCCGGCAACATGAAAGTAAAGGGCTCTGACGAAAACTCTTTGTTTTTTGAATATGCTAAATTTACCTCAAAAATAAGTGCTGAAATGGCTCCTCAAGAAAGAAAATACAGAGAGGCAAAAGAGAAAAAAGATAGTGTTGGTTTAAAAGAAGCCAGAGAAGAAATCATAGAAATTGAAAATAAGTTGAACGATTATCGTAGCAATATTATGAAAAATAAACCCAACACATTGTTGGCTAAAATTTTTAATATGATGCGTGATGTGGATGTGCCTGAAGCCCCAATTTTACCAAACGGTGCAAAAGATTCTTTATTTGGTTACAGGTATTTTAGAGAACACTTTTTTGACAATTTTGATTTTGGTGATGACCGTATTGTTTACACACCAGTTTTTCATAGTAGAATTGAATACTACATTACTAAACTTACACCGCAAATACCTGACAGTATAAATAAGGCTATTGATTTTTTGGTTCAAAAAACGTTAAAAAACAAAGAGGTAAGTAAATGGTGTATTTATTGGATTACCAATCATTACGAAACATCACAATACATGGGAATGGATGCAGTATTTGTTCACATGGTTGACAACTATTATAAAAATCCTAAAATAACCTATTGGGTTGATGATGCTTTGAGGGCTAAAATTGAAGATAGGGCTGATAACTTGAGGAATAACCTGCTTGGCAAAATTGCACCAAACTTAATTATGCCTGATACCGGTTTTGTGATGCGTGAGTTGCATAAAATTAACGCTGAGTATACCATGGTGTTGTATTGGGATGCGAACTGCGGAAGATGTAAAGAGGAAATCCCAAGATTAAAAGAGCTGTACGAAAAGTTGAATAGTGATAAAACAGCAGCAATAAAACGATTCGAAGTTTATGCTGTAAGCTTAACCAACGTGGCAGAAGAATGGAAGAAGTATGTTGCAGAAAACAAATTGAAGTGGATAAACGTAAGTGATTTATACAACAATACCAAGTTCCGTAAACTGTATGACATATATAGTACACCTGTTATTTACTTGTTAAACGAGAAAAAAGAGATTGTTGCAAAACGATTAAGCGTTGAACAAGTTGCCGACTTTATTGAAAAAGGCATAGAATAATTTATATGCACAAACCATTAAAAATTGGAATTACTGGTGGAATTGGCAGTGGAAAAACACTTGTTTCGGGTATTTTTGCAAAGCTTGGAGTTCCAACTTATAATGCTGATGACAGGGCGAAATGGTTGATGAACAACAATCCTATAATTGTAAAAAAGGTTATGGATTTGTTCGGACCTAACACATACATCAATCAAGAATTAAATAGGGCGTTAATAGCCGATAAAGTTTTTAAAAACAAATCGTACCTTACTAAGCTCAATGCTATTGTACATCCGGTAGTTTTTAATGACTTTGATGAATGGTACGATGCTCAAACTTTTCCTTACGTTTTAAAAGAGGCTGCTTTATTGTTTGAAAGCCGGTCATACAGAGATTTGGATGCTATTGTTACGGTTGATGCACCGTTGAAAATTCGTTTAAAAAGAGCATCCACAAGAGATAATAAAAGTGAAGCGGAAATAAGGGAGCGAATAAAAAATCAGTACCCTAGCGAAATAAAGGTGGCTGCTGCCGACTTTGTAATAAACAATGATGGTGTTACACCTGTTTTACCACAAGTATTACAACTACATCAGTTGTGGATGTAGTTAGTATTGACTAGGTTCATCAAAATCATGTTTTTGCAACAACTTCAAAAACACATCAAAATCTTTTGGGTAAGGAGCTACAACTTCGTAGTGTTTATTAAATGCATCAAACTTTAGTTGATGTGCATGCAGTGCAACACGTTGCATCATAGGTTGTTCATTCTCCCATTTACTAGTTTTAAAACCACGTTTAAATTTACTCAAAAAGGGTTTCTTACCACCATAAGTTTCATCGCTTATAATTGGAAAGTTTTGAGAAGCTAAATGCACACGAATTTGATGTAACCTGCCCGAAATGGGATTACATGCCAGTAAGGTATGGTGATTAAAAACCTGAATGGTTGTGATAACCGTTTCTGCCTTTTTTCCATCCTTCATGTCAACTTTTGCCAATCCTTTTGCAGTAACTGATAGTGGTAAGAGTATACTTTTATTTTTAACCTGTAAATACCCCTGCACAACCGCATGATAAGTTTTTTCCACCTCACGATTCTCAAACATAGCTGCCATTTGTTTATAGGCCTCGTTCGTTTTGGCTATTAATAAGACACCTGATGTTTCTTTATCCAATCTATGGCATAGTTGTGCTTCAGCAAAATACTTCCTTGCCATCTGAAGTAAATTTGCCGCTCCTCCACTCCGTTCGTCCAGTGAAGACAAGTGAGCAGGTTTGTTTACAAAAATGAAATTATCGTCTTCATAAATGATGATATCTTTAAACTGCGGCAATTTTATCATGGCAGCGAAGATACATTTGTTTAATAAGTATAATAGATAGTACACTATAAATTCACTGTATTTTTGTTATGATCATACTGCTATTGTTTTTTAGTTACATAAAACTTAATGTATTATTCTGCTGGCCTGACTAATTTGTTTGTATTTAACAAATCACAAGCAATATGGACGGCATTATTAGTATTTATTAACAGAATTAGATAATGCACACATCCTAATAGCAATTAGAAACAACATACCTCAGGTATTTTGTGGGACTAAAAAACATTCGACAAAAACAGCAAGCCTAGACTGGATAGAAATAATCCTAATGCTGATAAAAGAATACTTTCAATCTCGAACTTAGAGTAAATTTTAGGTTTTGAATACAAAGGAGAGAACCAATAGAAAGTGTAGTAATTTCTGATTCAAAGAATGACAGAAACTATAACTGTAAAGCAGAACTTTTCAGCATAAGAGCATTAAAGTTATGGGTTATGTGGTTGACAGAACAGAAATTAGCGAGGACATAAAATTAAACAAACAAAGCGGCTATATAGCCGCTTTGTTTAAGCTATAAACATATATTGTTCTAAAAAATTGCTCTAAATAACAAAAATAAACCTCCAGCTAAAACTACGGTAACAGGTAAAGTAAGTGCCCATGCAATAAATATGTTTTTGATGGTTTTACCTTGTAAATTTTTAATCCCTTTACTTGCAACCATACTACCTGCAATACCACTTGATAATACTTGGGTAGTGCTGACAGGTAAACCCAACCAAGTGCTTAAACCAATGGTACTTGCAGCAACCATCTCACTACTTGCCCCCTGAGCGTATGTTAGATGTTGTTTTCCAATTTTTTCACCAATTGTTTTTACTATACGTTTCCAACCTACCATGGTACCTAATCCTAATGACAACGCAATCATAACAATAACCCACATTGGAGCATACTCTGTTATTGATTTCATCTCGCCTACTTGGTTCTTCAACAATTTTTTATCTTTCTCGCTAATAGTAAAATCTTCGCTCTCTAGTAGTTTTTTGGTTGATTTACCGATTACAATGATATCCTTTCTCATTGCAATTTGGTCAGTTCCACTAAACTGAGCAAAATCTGTTTTATCCCCCATTTTGACATTAAGATCTGATATCAAACTATTGATTTTAGCAAATTCAAAACTATCCGCTTTGCTTAGTGAAGCAACATCTACTTTTGAGTAAGTAGCTTGTACTTGAGCAATGTTAGTGCGGTAGTCGGTTAAGTCTTTGCTATGATCAATTGCAAAATAACTTGGCACTACGGCTATCATGATAAGCATGATTAATCCCACTCCTTTTTGTCCATCATTGCTACCATGACTAAAACTAACACCTGTACATGTAAGTAGTAATATTGCGCGAATCCAAAATGGTGGAGGTAAGTTGGTATCAGGTTCTTTGAAAATTGATTTATTTTTAATAAACTGTTTTAACAAATACATCAAAATAATAGCCAAACTAAAACCAGCAAGTGGAGATAACACAAGGGAGAGACCTATATCACCTGCTTTACCCCAGTTTACGTATTTCATACTTGGCTCTTCAGCGATTAAGCCAAAGGCCAAACCTACTCCTAAAATTGAGCCAACTAATGTATGAGAGCTGCTGCAGGGAATGCCATAGTACCACGTTCCTAAGTTCCAAATAATGGCAGTTAATAGTAATGCAAGAATTAGTGCAACATTATGTGCTAAGTCAGGGTCAGTTAAAACCTCAACCGGTAATAAATTACTAATACCCATTGCTACCGTAATACCTCCGGCAAGAACACCAACCCCATTCCATATACCACTCCAAATTACCGCAACCCAAGGCTTTAAACTATTGGTGTAAATTACTGTGGCAACGGCATTAGCTGTATCATGAAAACCATTAATAAATTCGAAAGCACATGCCAATAATAAGCAAAAGATGAGTAAGGCTGTGTAGGTTGGGTCTAAACCAAACATATTGTTGTTGTTAATTTTCGTTGCGGCAAATGTAGTTTCGGGCACATCAGCCAATGTTAACTAAAAGTTAATTTTGTATCAAAGTAATCTAATTTTTATCAATAATTATGTATTAGAAAACATAATCAAATCATCCATAGCATTATCCACTTGTCACAAATGTGCCACTGATTATTATTTTTATGTTACTTTCGCCAATTCACAAATCAATATTATTTCGCAAACATGAAAAAATTCTTAATTGGTATGCTATCATTTGCGCTATTAGCAGCGAATGTAAAAGCCGATGAAGGTATGTGGTTACCGTGGTTACTTAAAAACCAAACCACAGAAGCTATGAAAAAGAAAGGTTTAAAATTAACCGCTGATCAACTTTATGATATTAACAAGAGCAGTTTAAAAGATGCAATTGTTTGGTTTGGTGGAGGGTGTACAGGAGAGATTATTTCACCAAATGGACTGGTATTAACTAATCATCACTGTGGTTATGATTATATCAGTAATTTAAGCACAAGTTCGGATAACATTTTAGACAATGGTTTTTGGGCTAAAAATTACAAAGAAGAAAGGCCTGTATCGGGCTTAACTGTTGCTTTTGTTGTAAAGGTAGATGATATTACATCTGAAGTTTTAGAGGCGGTAAAAGGCTTAAACGAAAAAGAACGCACAGCGAAATTACCAACTGTATACAAAGCTATTGTTGAGCGTGTTACTAAAGGTACACACTATGAAGCCCAATGCCGCGAAATGTTTAAAGGTAACGCTTATTATGTATTTACTTTCGAACGCTTTACCGATATCCGTTTAGTTGGAACCCCACCTCAAAACATTGGTAAATTTGGTGGAGAGACTGACAACTGGATGTGGCCAAGACATACCGGTGATTTTAGCATGTTTCGTGTGTATATGGGAAAAGACGGTAAACCGGCAAAATACTCACCAGAAAATGTTCCTTTAAAAGCCAAACATCATTTACCAATTAATTTAAAAGGTATAAACAATGGTGATTACTCTATGATTATGGGTTTCCCGGGTCGTACTAACCGTTATGAGTTTAGCCAAGGTGTGCAAATTGCAACTGATTTAGTTGACCCTGCAATTGTTGCTTTACGTGATGTAAGATTAAATGCTTGGAGAGAAGTAATGAAAAAAGATACTGACGTCCGTTTAAAATTATCTGGTGATTTTGCAAGTGTCTCTAACTACTGGAAATACTTTAGAGGCGAAGCTGAACAGTTAAAAAACAACAAAGTATTTGAACAAAAAGTAAAAGAAGAGAAGGCATTTGCCGCTTGGGCTAAAGATAAAGCTGAGTATAAAAACTTATTGGCGGAAGTTGAAAAAACTTTTGCCGATTACAAACCATACAGTTTACAAACAACCTATTTACGCGAGGGTATTTATGCCCCAACTGTAATTAAATACGCACAATTTGCAGCTGCGTTAGAGGATGTAGTTACCAAAAACGATACTGCCAAATTACCAGGTTTGAAAAAACAATTAATTGACGCAGTTAACGACCTACCATACGATCAATTGATTGTTAGTGCCGATAAAAGATTATTTGATAGTTTATTGGTTTTATACTACAACAACATTCCAAAAGAACAACACGTACCATACTTTGCAGAAGTGATTTTAAAATATGGTGCCACTCCGCGCGAGGCTATTAAAGCTTACACCGATTACGTATTTGAAAACAGTATTTTCGCCAACGCAGAGATGACAAAAGGTTTCATCAACAACCCTCGTTTAGGTCTATTGAAAAACGATATAGCCTTCAAACATTTTGATGCTTTCCGTAAACATTACAACACTACATTTAAAGCAAAAGTGGATGTGTTTAACGAAACCATTTTAGCATATGGCCGCACTTATATTAAAGGTTTGATGGAAATGAACGCTGGGAAAGAATTTTACCCGGATGCAAATTCATCTTTACGCCTAACATACGGTAGTGTTAAATCGTATGGTAAGTATCCATTATTTACAGATTTAGATGGTGTGATTGAAAAAAACAAAAAATATAGCGATAACCCTGAGTTTGCGATACCGGATAGGTTAAAAGAATTACACCAAAACAAAGACTACGGAAGATATGCCATGAAAAACGGGAAATTACCAGTAGCATTTTTAAGTGATAATGATATTACCGGTGGTAACAGCGGTAGCCCGGTAATTGATGGTGAAGGTAGAATTATTGGTTTAGCATTTGATGGTAACTGGGAAGCAATGAGTGGTAACATTCACTTCGACCCTAAAAACAAACGTACCATTAGTGTTGATATAAGATATGTGTTATGGTTGGTTGAGAAGTTTGGACAAGCGCCAAATATCATCAACGAAATGACTTTAGTTCAATAGTTAAAACTCGAGATATTCAACAATAAAAAAGCCATCCTGATATTGTCGGGATGGCTTTTTAATTTTGGGCTGATTTGATGTTATTCGTTAACCAACTCTATATTTTTATCGTAACAAATTTCACTTAACTCAGGTTTACGTGATATAATTCCGAACTTCATCAATTTCTCTAAAATATTGTTCCAATATTGTTCGTTCATTTCAGGTTGATAAGCATATTCCAACTCTTTGAACCAAAGCATGGCATCATTCTCTTTAATACCATAGCGTTTTGCAATCATAGCCGGTGCTTCGCTATTATTTTTAAGTATTAAACAACTTAGGTTAATGATGCTTAAAATTTCATTTAATACCTGTTGTTGTTCCGCTATAAACTTATCAGTTGCCGCTACCACAAAACAAGGCCATGGTGTGCTGCACTCCCCTATCATTTTAAACTCGCCATTATCTACAAATGGTTTGGTTGTAAACTTTTCCCACATAAACAATTGAGCAGTGTTTTCGGCCAGTGCTTTGCGAGCACCGTCCAAATTACCTACCAATTCAAAATCGGTTTCATCGTTGATGGTTAAATTGTTATTGCTGGCATTAACATATGCCATTAAATGGGATCCTGATTTGTATCTGCTAATAGCATATTTATGGCCCTCCATTTGGGCAATTGAATTGATATTTGAGTGGGCGTTTACAAAAATGCCCCAACGTAAAGGTGAGTTTACATAAAATTGAACAATTTTACTTGGATTACCCTGCATAATATCACTTACCACACCTTCTGTTAATGCAATAGCAATATCAAGTTCGTCATTTCTTAACGATTTACACATAGCTCCGGTACCACCCGGCACATCAACCCAATTAATTTTAATACCTTTTTTGGCAAACATACCCGACTCTATTGCCAAGTGCCAAGCTAAATTAAAGTGCTCGGGAACACCACCAACATTTACAGTTATCATAATTCAAATTTAACGTTCAAGGAATCAAAAGGATTGCCAAAACAAAAAGATTTTTATCATACAATTTAACTCAACAAAAAAGCCTCTTTGCAAGAGGCTTTAATATTATTTACTCCCACTCAATAGTTGCAGGTGGTTTAGAACTGATGTCGTATACAACACGGTTAATGCCTTTAACCCTGTTAATTATTTTATTGGATACATCAGCTAAAAACTGGTATGGCAAATGACTCCAATCTGCTGTCATACCATCAACACTAGTTACTGCGCGTAAACAAACCACATGTTGGTATGTACGCTCATCGCCCATTACACCAACACTTTGTACCGGTAAAAAAATTGCACCGGCCTGCCATACCTGGTTGTATAAACCTTGTGCTTTTAATTCGTTAATAAATATAGCATCAGCCTCTTGTAAAATATCTACTTTTTCTTGGGTGATTTCGCCTAAAATACGAATAGCTAAACCAGGACCTGGGAAAGGATGACGACCTAAAATTACATCACTAATACCCAAAGCTGCGCCAACCAAACGTACTTCGTCTTTGAACAACATACGTAATGGCTCTACAATTTTAAGTTTCATTTTTTCGGGTAACCCACCAACATTGTGATGTGATTTAATAGTTGCTGAAGGACCTTTGACACTCACCGATTCAATAACATCAGGGTATATTGTTCCTTGAGCAAGCCATTTTACATCTTGAATCTTATGCGCTTCTTCATCAAAAACCTCGATGAATACCCGACCAATAGCTTTACGTTTGGCTTCAGGATCTGTTACGCCTTTTAATTGACTTAAGAACTTTTCACGTGCATCAACTCCAATTACATTAAGGCCCATTCCTTTGTAGGCCTCAAGCACTTGGTTAAATTCGTCTTTACGCAATAAGCCGTTATCGATAAAAATACCGGTTAAGTTTTTGCCAATGGCATTATGTAATAAAACCGCAGCAACAGATGAATCAACCCCACCAGATAAACCAAGAATTACTTTATCATCACCTAATTTATTTTTAAGGTCAGCGGTTGTGCTTTCTATAAAATGCGCAGGAGTCCAGTTCTGACTTAAACCTGCCACATCTTTTACAAAATTCTCTAATAAGGTTTTCCCATCAATACTATGGGTTACTTCCGGGTGAAATTGAATGGCATAAGTTGGTTCTCCTTCAATTTTAAAAGCAGCCACTTTTACATCGTGTGTGCTTGCAATTATTTTAAAGTTTTGAGGAATTTCGGTAATGGTATCACCGTGGCTCATCCAAACCTGAGAACCTACATTTATGTTTTTGAAAAGTTTATCATCGTTAACCTCGCTTAAATGAGCTCTGCCATATTCACGAATTTTAGACGGAGTTACTTTACCACCATTGCTTTGAGCTAAATATTGCGCTCCATAACAAACGCCCAACAAAGGATATTTACCACGAATTTCACTCAAATCAATTGCAGGCAAAAGACCATCATTTACTGAGTAAGGACTACCCGACAAAATAACCGCTTTCACATCCCCGTCAAACTGAGGCATGTGTGTACAAGGATAAATTTCTGAGTAAACATTTAATTCACGGAGTCTGCGGGCGATAAGTTGGGTATACTGAGAACCAAAATCGATGATAAATACTTTTTCTTCCATATATGGGGGGCAAAATTAAGTAAATGTGCGAGGTTATAAAATAAACCCCGATTATTCTTTTAGTGCCATGAGAACACTAGCAGTTAAACACATCTACCAAACGTAGTAAATCCGGATTAAGGTGTTTTACTTTGTTTATGGCATCATCAAAAGGTGTTAGCACTACCATGTTATTACGTAAACCTGCCATTTTATTGGTTTCGCCACGTAACAAAGCTTCTACAGCAGCGTTACCTAATCGAGATGCTAAAACCCTATCGTAAGCAGATGGGGCTCCCCCACGCTGAATGTGCCCAAGAATGGTGACACGTGCTTCGAAATCTGGCTTTATAGATTTTAAGTGATCAACAATTTGCATAGCTCCTCCATGCTCTTCACCTTCGGCAACAACAACAATACTAAATGCTTTTTTACTGCGCTTATCACCGGTAAATAAATCAATCATTTTATGCCAGTCTTCTGCTGATTCCGGTATCAAAATACTCTCGGCACCACCGGCAATTCCTGCGGCAAGAGCAATATAGCCGGCATGTCGACCCATAACTTCAATAAAAAATACCCTATCGTGAGAGTCGGCCGTATCACGGATTTTGTCTATTGCTTCAACAGCTGTATTAACTGCGGTATCAAATCCGATGGTGAAATCAGTTCCATAAAGGTCATTATCAATAGTTCCGGGAGCACCCATACAAGGTATCCCGTACTCTTCAAACAAAGTTTTAGCACCTGTAAAAGATCCGTTTCCACCAATACATATCAATCCTTCAACACCATTCGCAACTAAATTTGCATGGGCTTGTTCGCGACCTTCTTTGGTCATAAACTCTTTACTGCGTGCTGTTTTAAGTATAGTTCCTCCTCGTTGAACAATGTTACTAACCGAGCGAGCATTAAGTGAAACGAACTCATTATTTATCATGCCCGAGAAACCACGCTCAATACCAACTACCTCAACATTGTTATACATCGCGGTTCTGACCGCTGCTCTAATACATGCATTCATGCCCGGAGAGTCACCTCCTGAAGTAAAAATTGCAATTTTTTTCATGCCGTGAATATAAACAAAAAAAAGCCGCCCCGATGTTATCGGAGCGGCTTTGGTTTAAGTTTATGTTGAAATTATTTTTGAATTAACCCATCGAAACTTAGCTCTGCAGTTGAATTAGTATTACCTCCTGCAGAAACAACTCTCAATAATCCTATTTTACCTTCAGTTGTCTTGAATAAAATTAGGTCACCGGCTGCTAATGTTGTTACAGTCTTAGAATATGTTTTACCATCAGCATAACTTAACAAACTTCTATCAGAGCCACTAGCTTCAATAACATTGTATTGAATTGCCCCTGGAGGAACTTTATATAATCCTGTAATACGCTTGTTATCAGCTGATGTCCAGAAACTAGATAAACCGTTGTACAATGTGTGCATGGTAGCATCATCTAAACTAGATAAAACATGTTTGTTGGTTGCGCCATAATAAAATGCCAAGTCAATAGAGTTTTTCAACGCTTCATTGCTAGATGCAGTTGCACCACCGATGGTGTAGGTGGTAAAAGTATTCAAAGCAATAAATTGCTGAGTTTCAGCACCGGCACCCTGACCAAACAATGAAACAGGAGAACCGGTTGATTCTAATAAACCAATTGCTCTTACTGTTGCAGTGTATGTTTTAGTTTGGGCATTACCTTTTTCACCTGTTAAAGTAATTGTGTAAGTGTTAACGCCAGCCTCTCCAGACTCAAAAGTATCTTTAAGAACGTAGCCAAATTCAGTGCCGCTAAGTTTAGTGTTTTCGTAAATGGTGATTACGCCAGATTGATTAGCAATAGTTTTAGAAATTTTGATTGATTTTAGTTTGTTGTCTGAGTTTCCTTTGGCTGTAAGGGTGATACTGAGTGTATCAGAAACAAAGTGACTTCCCGAGGCTGCTGCAGGTGTCATGATTAATTCTACATCTTTTACATCCTCATCATCTGTACATGATGTAAGTACAAACGTTGATGCCACAAACAGCATCATCATGGTTTTGATTACTTTTTTCATATTAATTATTTTAAAGTTGTTACAAAAATAGGTTTTGATTTGATATTACAAGTTATTTTTAGTTTTCGTCACCAAACTCAGTTCTTTCGTAATTATCGCGGTTAAACTCATCAAAGTTATACTCTGGCATTAACTCTGTTTTTACGTGGTTAACCGTTTCGTTTAATGCTTCCATAAATTTGTTAAAGTCTTCTTTGTACAAGAAAATTTTGTGCTTAACAAAACTACCGTCATCAAAACGTTTTTTACTTTCGGTAATTGTAATGAAGTAGTCGTTACCCTTTGTTGATTTTACATCAAAGAAGTAAGTTCTTTTTCCTGCCCTGATTTTCTTTGAGAAAATCTCTTGCTGATCGCCTTTTCTAAAATCCTCCATTGGTAATGCAGTTTTCTTATTTTATGTATTTTTCTTGATTAATTGATGCGCCAAAATAAAAGTTGACTTCTACATTTCAAAATTATTTATTAACAACTACAAAACAAGAACACTACCAATAAATTACATTTTAATTTTTAGCTAAATCTTCCAACATTTGACTGGTATAAAGCTCGTAGTAACGTTTATTTAATTCCATTAATTGTTGATGTGTACCTTCTTCCTCAATCACCCCATTATCCAATACCAAAATATGATCTGCATCTTTTACCGTAGAAACCCTATGGCTAATAATTATGGCCGTTTTGCCTTTCATAATCAGTTTTAGATTTGATAATATTTCAGCTTCTGTTTTGGTATCTACTGCCGACAAACAATCATCAAGCAATAAAATATCCGGATTTTTTATTAATGCCCTTGCTATTGAAACCCGCTGTTTTTGTCCGCCCGAAAGTGTTACTCCCCGTTCACCAATCATGGTTTTCATCCCTTCAGGAAATTCCCTTATGCTAGTTAACAAAGCGGCTTGCTGCGCTGCGCTATTTATCATTTCAATAAGGTTATTGTTTTCCAACTCAACTCCAAAAGAAATGTTATTGGCAATGGTATCACTAAATAAAAACACATCTTGTGGCGCATAGCCAATATGCTTTTTATAATCGTGTAGGTTTATTTCTGTTAAGTTTTTACCATCAATCAAAATTTTACCTTCGGTTACATCCATCACCCTAAGTAACAACTGCACAAGTGTTGACTTTCCACTTCCGGTTGTGCCCAATATGGCCAGAGTTCTACCCTTTTGTAAAGTAATGTTAATATTTTTTAGTGCGTAATCTGTTTTACCATCATACTTAAAACTAACCTGCCTAAATTCTATCTCATGGTTAAACATGAAGGGTTGAGTTGATGGGTTTGCAATTTCCGGATTGGTATGTAAAAACTCATTTAACCTTTCTTGTGACGCTGCTGCACGCTGCACCAAAGAAGATGTCCAACCCAAAGAGGCGACAGGCCAAGTAAGTAAGTTTACATAAATTACAAACTCGGTGATATTACCTAAAGTAATCTCACCCCTCAATACAAAAATACCACCTAGAAATACTGTTATTAAAGTACTCAATCCGGTTAAAAACAACATTAGCGGGAAAAATGTGGCATCTACTTTGGCCAAATCCATGCTGCGTTTTTTGTATTCGTTTGATTCGCGTTCAAAATCCGATCTGAAATTGGCTTCTGCACCGAAAGCTTTTATTACCCTAATTCCGCTGTAAGTTTCTTGGGCAAAACTGGTAATCTCTGAAAGCTGACTTTGGATAGCATCACTGCGTTTGTTAATCGTGTTGTTTATCTTAAAAATGGCATACGATAGAATTGGCAATGGCATTAACACAAATAATGCAAGTTTAGCGTGCACCGAAAACATAATTGGAATAACCACCAAGAATGTGGCGGTTAGGTTGGTAAAATACATCACTGCCGGACCAATATACATCCTTACCCTGCTTACATCCTCACTGATTCTTGCCATTAAATCGCCAGTGTTATTTTTGCGGTAGAACGAGGGAGATAATTTTAAGTAGTGCGTAAAAACTTCATTTTTTAAATCGAACTCAATTAGTCGGCTCATTACAATAATGCTTTGGCGCATCAAAAACATAAAAAAGCCCCTGATTAAAGCAAATAAGATGACCAATGCCGAAAAAACTAAAACAACCTGAGAAATATTGGCTACAATATCTGCTTTAAGCGAGGTTGACTCAAAAAACTTGTAGGTAAAAAGGTTGTCTACCAATAAATCAATGGCAAGTCCTACTGCTTTTGCCGGAATTGCCGAAAACAAGTTTGAAAGAATTACAAATAACATCCCGATTACAAGGCGATACCGATATTTGTAAAAATATTTATTAAGATGTTTAAGCGATTTCATTTTTGCTTTTCAATCAACAAATCAACAAAAAAGTGCAACAAAAGCAGCCTTTAAATATGCACAAAACGTTTAATACACATTAAACTTCAGTGTGTTAGCGTGTAAATTATGAAAAAAGAAATTTTGGATTACTTTTGCACCTCTTTTTAACTAAATAATAAAGCCAAAAATTATGTCAACAACCCAAATGGCTGAAGCAGCCCAAATCGACATTTTTTCACAACTACAAGCACATAACCACGAGAAATTGGTTTTTTGCCAGGATAAACATACCGGCTTAAAAGCAATTATTGCTATTCACAACACAGTATTAGGTCCTGGTTTGGGTGGCACGCGCGTTTGGAATTATGCAAGTGATGCAGAAGCAATTAATGATGTATTGCGTTTATCGCGTGGTATGACATACAAAGCTGCAATTAGTGGATTAAATTTAGGTGGTGCAAAAGCAGTTATTATTGGCGATGCAAAAACCATCAAAACAGAAGCCCTGATGCGCAAATTTGGACGTTTTGTTGAAAACTTAAATGGTAAATATATTACTGCAGAAGACGTAAACACAACTACCCGCGATATGGAATATGTAAATATGGAAACCGACCACGTGGTAGGTTTACCTGAAAGCATGGGCGGAGGAGGAGATCCGAGCCCGGTTACTGCTTACGGTGTTTACATGGGTATGAAAGCTGCTGTTAAGCATGCTTTTGGCAACGAAAGTTTAAACGGTAAAAAAGTTGCTGTTCAAGGTATTGGTAAGGTTGGCGGCCACTTGTTAGAGCATTTGCATAAAGAAGGCGCAAAACTTTTTATTACTGATATCAATGAAGAAATGTTAGCCAAATACAGCAAAGAGTTTGGTGCAACTGTTGTTAAAGGTGACGAAATTTACGGCCTTGATGTTGATGTGTTTGCTCCTTGCGCTTTAGGTGCAATTTTAAACACCGAAAACATCGGTAAATTAAAAGCTAAAGTTATAGCAGGTGCTGCAAACAACCAGTTAGCAGACGAGAACGTTCACGGTCCAATGTTGGTTGAAAAAGGTATTGCTTACGCACCAGACTTTTTAATTAACGCAGGTGGTTTAATCAACGTATACCAAGAGCACATAGGTTATAACAGAGAAACTGCTTTCCGTAACACAGAGCATATTTTTAATGTTACGAGCGATATTTTTAAAATGGCATCAGCTAATAACATCCACACGCAAAAAGCAGCTATGGAGTTAGCAGAAAAACGTATCAACGATATGTTACACGTAGGTTCTACTTACTAGTACATAACAAGTAATAATAATTTTTAAAGGAATGTCGGGTTATATTTTGTAACCCGACATTCTTTTTTATTTTTGCACCACATTATTACAAGGTTCTTTAAATGTTTAACAGAAGATTTTTGCGTATTAAGGTATTTCAGGCACTATATGCCTATTACCAGGATGAGCAAGCCAGCCGCAGTTTACACGAAAAAAATCTAAGCAAAAGTTTAGAAAAAACTTACGAGTTGTACGTGTTTTTGTTGGCCTTACCTGCTGCTTTCCGTCATTTTGTATCGCTTGAGTTAGAAACGCAAAAAGCTAAATACATTCCCGTTCAATCATTAATTACTCCGTTAGAAGCTTTGTACAACAACAAAGCCATGATATTATTGGAAGAAAACCAATATTTAACCGAGCAAATTAAGCTGCACAAATGTCATTGGAACAACAACAAAGATTTGTTCAAGCAATTATTAGTTATCATCAAAAAAAATGAGGCTTTTGCCAAATATGCCACCAAAAGTGAGCACACGTTTTTTGAAGACAAAAGTATTTTATTAGAGTTGTTTGAGACCTTTGTGGCCGAAAGCGATGCTTTTGAAAATTACGTGGAGGAACGTTTTATGAATTGGGAAGACGACCAAACCATGGTTTATGCGCAATTACTTAAAACAATATCGGGGTTAAAAGAAAACAGCGTGGGTAATGTATTTGATGAAGAGTTAGATAATGAAGATGACGAAGCATTTTTAAAGGAGTTGTTTAAACGCACGGTAAACTACCAAGAAGAATTAACAGAGCTGATTAGCAGCAAAACTAAAAACTGGGATGCTGAGCGTTTAGCTATGGTTGATTTGTTATTGATGCGTATGGCTTTATGCGAAATACTTCACTTCCCTTACATACCGGTTAAGGTTAGTATTAATGAGTATTTAGAACTTGCCAAATTATACTCAACACCAAATAGCCACGGATTTATAAATGGGGTGTTGGATAAAATTCATCAGGAGTTGAAACAAAGTGACAAACTTAATAAATTAGGACGCGGTTTAGTAGAGTAAAACACTATGAAAAAACTTATTTTAAACGCTGCTTTTTTATCGGTTGTATTGGTTTCATGCAATAACAGCAGCACCGATAAATTACCGACAAACGTAATTAACATACCAGCCACTGCAAACGAATCGAATGCAACAACACAAGGCAAACCAGCTATTACTTTTGAAGAAAGTAAACATTTGTTTGGCATAATTAAAGAAGGCGACCAAGCAGAATACAGCTTTAAATTTAAAAATACCGGTGATGGCGATTTATTAATTGCTAGCGCTAATGCAAGTTGTGGTTGCACTGTTCCTGATTACCCGAAAGGCATTATTAAGCCGGGTGAAGAAGGTTTTGTAAAAGTGAAGTTTGACAGCAAAGGAAAAGTGGGTGTATTTGAAAAAACAGTAACCCTAACTTGTAACACCGAAGTAAGAGAAACCGTATTAACCATTAGTGGTGAAGTAGTAAAATAAATTTAAAACACATTAACAAAAAATAACAATGACAAACATTTTATTGATGATGAACCCACAATCTGGTGGCGGAGGAACAAGCAGTATGCTTATGATGGTCCTAATCATGGTGGTATTTTACTTCTTTATGATTTACCCTCAAATGAAAAAAACTAAAGCTCAGAAAAAATTTAGAGAAGCATTAGGTGAAGGAGATAAAGTAGTAACCATTGGAGGTGTGCACGGTAAAATTGAAAAGATGGACGAAACTACATTTATCTTAAATAGTGAAGGTACACGTTTACGTATAGACAAATCTTCAATTAGCATGGAAGCCAGCCAAGCGCTAAACCCACCTAAAAAAGAAGAAAAGAAATAAGTTTAAATTGACTTGACACACTAAACCTTCTCGTAAAACGGAAGGTTTTTTTACGCCATTTATTTAAATAAAAACCTTTCATCCATAATTGTTTTGATGAATGCCGAGAGCACATTCAATATAGTCCAATTTCGGCTCTAGCCTCATTGAGCTATTTTCATGCAGCATCGGTATTAACATTGTAAAATTATTTTTTAGTTTGGACTAAAAATAATTACAATTGGTATAAATTTACATGCTATTAGCTTACACCAAAATTAACAAACATGCTCCACAAAATATTTTTAGTTACCCAACGAGAGTTCATCACACGTGTTAGAAAAAAGTCGTTTATTGTAATGACACTTGCGGCACCATTACTTATTGTTTTGTTTTATGGGTTGATATTTTATTTCGCCATTAATAAAGACATTGGTGCTTCCAAGAAAAAAATTTATGTGAGTGATAAAACCGGAAACTATGTTGGTAAACTTAGTAATAACCAAAACTTGGAGTTTACCTTTGGTTATATTGAAACCGATAAAGAACAACAATTTTTAAACAATGAAGATTACTACGCCTTGTTGGTAATACCTCCTATATCGCCCGATAGTTTAAAACAAGTAACTTTATATAGTAAGGACCAAGCCGGTTTAAGCACAGTTATCTATCTTGAAAAACAACTAGAGAATGAGATAAAAAACACCTTACTAAAAAATAATGGTATTGATGCTTCAGCCCTAAAAAATATTAATAAAACCAGTATAAACATTAATACTATTAAGGTAACCGAAAAAGGATTAGAAAATGGCAATGTTGGTGCAAGCACTGTTTTGGGTTACATTGGCGCCATTATGATTTACATGTTTATATTTATGTATGGCGTGCAAATTATGCGTGGTGTTATTGAAGAAAAATCAAACAGAATTGTAGAAGTGATCATATCATCAGTAAAACCATTTGAATTGATGATGGGTAAAATTACCGGCATTGCTTTGGTTGGTGTTACCCAATTTACCATTTGGATTGTATTGATTAGTGTATTTGGAAGTGGTGTATCGGGTGTTATTATGAGCAACATGGGACTTAGTGCTGATGCACAACAAGCAATTTCTCAGAGCGGACAAACAGCATCAAGTGGAGAAATAAGTGAAATTATGAATGCCTTGGTAAACTTTAACTTTGTTTACTTTATTGGCATGTTTCTGTTTTATTTTATTGGCGGATACCTGTTTTACGGTGCATTATTCGCAGCCATTGGCTCAGCGGTTGATAATGAAACCGACACCCAACAATTTATGTTGCCTATTACCATGCCGCTAATTTTTGCATTGGTTATTGCTCAAAGTGCAATTACAGCTGAACCTAACGGCACATTGGCATTTTGGCTTTCGGTTATTCCATTTACCTCACCAGTTGTAATGATGGTGCGTTTACCTTTTGATGTACCTACTTGGCAAGTTGCCATATCAATGCTTAGTTTAGTAATTGGTTTTATTTTTACAACATGGATAGCCGGCCGTATTTACCGCATTGGTATTTTAATGTATGGCAAAAAACCCAGCTACAAACTGATAGCAAAATGGTTGTTTAGTAAAGAGTAGTAAAAGCAATATATTCGCAAGGTGCGTAATCCGAATTTAAATACAGAAGACGAAAGTTTAACAGGACCTGAAAAGGAGTTTGAACGTGTATTGCGTCCTCAAACTTTTGAAGACTTTACTGGTCAGGAAAAAATTCTCGAAAATTTAAGGGTATTTGTTCAGGCGGCTGTTCAACGTGAAGAGGCCTTGGATCATGTATTGTTACACGGACCTCCAGGATTAGGTAAAACAACTTTATCATACATTATTGCTCAAGAATTGGGTAGTAATATTAAAACCACATCCGGCCCGGTATTAGAAAAACCAGGTGACCTGGCGGGTTTGCTTACTAATCTTGAAAAAGGTGATGTACTTTTTATTGATGAAATTCATCGTTTGAGTCCGGTAGTGGAAGAGTTTTTATACTCTGCCATGGAAGATTACCGCATAGATATTATGATTGATTCGGGACCAAATGCAAGAAGTATTCAATTAGAAATTAATCCGTTTACGTTAATTGGTGCTACTACACGTTCTGGATTACTTACATCGCCATTACGTGCACGCTTTGGTATAAATGCCCGCTTAGAATATTACGACCGTGCATTGATGAAAAAAATCATCACACGTTCATCGCAAATTATTAATACACCCATACATAGCGAAGCTGCTGATGAAATTGCCCGCAGAAGCAGAGGCACACCTCGTATAGGAAATGCCTTGTTGCGCAGAACAAGAGACTTTGCTCAAATTAAAGGTGATGGTGTAATTACTTTAGATATTGCCAAGTATGCACTTAACGCATTAAACGTAGACTCAGAAGGGTTGGATGAAATGGATAACAAAATTTTGCGCACCATTATCGAAAAGTTTAAAGGTGGACCAGTAGGTATAAACACGATTGCAACTGCTATTGGCGAAGAAGGAGGAACCATTGAAGAGGTGTACGAACCATATTTAATTCAAGAAGGTTTTATGACCCGCACACCTCGTGGAAGAGAGGTTACCGAAAAAGCGTATAAACATTTTGGTGCTTTTCCGGGCTATGGAAAAAACTCGCTGTTTTAATTTAACCTAAATTCTATTGGCAAACGCATACGCACTGCTTTAGCTGCTCCGTTTTGTATGGCTGGTTTCCATGGTGGCATATTTTCAATTACACGAACAGCTTCTTCATCGCAACCAAAACCTATTCCCTGCTCTACTACCACATCTGAAACTTTGCCGTTTACATCAACTAAAAAAGACACCACAACTTTGCCTGTAACTTGTGCAGCTCTTGCCCTATCAGGATAAACCATATTGTTTTCTAAGTAACTACTTAACTCACCATTGCCGTTATTAAACATGGGCATCAACTCAACTACTGTTATTGATGATGTACCAGGTGTAGCTGTTGAATTGATTTTTCCGGGCAAACTGCTTAATGGATTAAAACCATTGCCTAGTATTTTTCCGGTTAGGTTTGATGAAGAAAAAGCTGTTGTAGGATTAGAAACCACTTGTTGTACAACTTTTTTATCGGTAGTAATTTCATATGATTGGTTATTGGAAGAACCACCCGCAGTAGCTTGCTGAGCTTGGCTTTCAGGAATAGCGATAATGGGAATATCGATTACTGCTTCAGTCCATTTTACAACATCACCAGCATTAGCTGTTAGTTTAATTGGCTTGGGCGACTTACTCATCAAACCAATAAAAAATAAAATTACGAATGAAGATAACACAATAAACAACGCACGGGTTACGGTTGCATCGTATTGTTTGCGGATTTGATAAGCACCGTATGCTTTGTTGCGATTTGCAAAAACAACTTCATCTAAATTGTTTGTTGCGTTAAGTAAATGAAGCATAGCAATTGGGTTTTGTTACCCTATTAACTTGCTTGTTGCTTTACATATTACACTAACCATATAAGCTTACCAAAAGCTTACAATTGACTAATGATAATGTTGTCTTGTTTGCGCACACCTTTTTCGGTATGCATTACGGTACAAGCTTCTATAGTTGGATCGTGTTCAAAAAATAAAATATAACTGTTATCGGCAGCTTCTTTTAAAACAGCTTCTTTCTCGCTCATGGCATTTAACGGACGAACATCATAACCCATTACATATGGTATAGGCAAGTGTGCTTGAGTTGGAACTAAATCGGCCATGTACATAATGGTGTATCCTTTGTATTTTATAATGGGATGCACCATCCCATTGGTATGTCCGTACGTAAACTTAAAAGAAATATTAGGATTAACAACTGTGGCTTCATTAATAAAATTAAGTTGGCCGGTTTGCTCAATAGGCAAAATGTTATCTTTTAAAAACGAAGCTTTTTCGCGTGCATTCGGTTTAAGCGATTCGTGCCATTGCTCCTCTCCGGCCCAATAATTTGCATTTTTAAATGCAGCTTCAAATCCGGTTCTGTCTTTATTCCAATTAATGCTTCCACCACAATGATCAAAATGCAAATGAGTAAGCACCATATCGGTAATATCGTTAGATGTAAACCCTAATTTGTTTAGTGATTTTTCTAGCGTGGCATCGCCATGTAAATAGTAATGTGAGAAAAATTTCTCGTCTTGTTTATTACCAATACCATTATCAATTAATATCAGTTGATTTCCATCTTCAATTAACAAGCAACGCATGGCCAAACTAATCATGTTATTATCATCAGCCGGATTAAGTTTATTCCAAATGGTTTTAGGAACAACACCAAACATGGCACCACCATCTAATTTAAAAAGTCCGGTATCAACAGTATGTAATTTCATTAGTATATTGGATAATAAAGAGGTTTACAAGTTATAAAAAAACTATCATCAATCAATAGTAGCAATAACCTTTAGCTCAATTGCAATTGGTGTAGGCAAACAGTTAATTTCTATTGTGGTTCTGCACGGTGGATTCTCAGCAAAATACTCTGCCCATAATTTATTGTAGGTAACAAAATCATCCTTCATATTTGTCAAAAAAACAGTAACATCAACTATATTGCTCCAACTGCTACCACTAGCTTCTAAAATTAGTTTGATATTATTAAAAACACTGCGACATTGTTTTTCAATATTGTAAGAAACTATTTCACCCTTTTCGTTTAACTCAACACCCGGAATTTCTTTAGTACCACGCTCTCTTGGGCCAACACCGGATAAAAAAAGTAAATTACCTACACGTTTAGCATGTGGATATAAACCAACCGGCTCCGGAGCTTTGTCAGCATTTATAGAATTAATGTTATTATCCATATTGATTGTTTTGCTACAAATTAAATGAAATATTTTAGATGTAACACTGATTGCTATAACACCTTTTAAATGCCATTTTTAAACTTTAAGTTTGAATCTGTTGAGTAACCCCAAAACAATGTTCAAACCTATGTATAAATTGTTGTTGTATTCGTTTTTGGTTATGTGTAGCATTAGTAGAATACAAGCTGTTACTTTTATTAATTACTTAAACGAGGGCAAGTGGGCCACCGCAAAACAATGGTTACTTGATAACCAAAAATCAATTGATAAACTTACTTACTACTCCTACCACGTGCAGCTTTGTGGTATTTTAAATGAGCAAGAAATTAGTAAATCATATTTAGACACGTTAGGTACATTTAAAGAACTGAGCATGAACGACATTCACTCTGCTCATTACCACGTAGGACTTTCGAGGTATTATAAATATCATAAAAAAAACGAAAAGGCATTATTTCATGCACAACAGGCTTTGTTGGCAGCCAATAAAACTACCGATGTTTATTTACAAAGTAGTGCATTATTACAATTGGGTTTAGCATTAAAAGATAACCAACATGCCAATACAAAGTTGTTTTTAGAAAGACCAGGTAACATCAAAAAAGCAACTGAGTTGATTAACAAACTTACCGACAACTTTATTTTTTTCAAATCAAAACTATACCAACTAGCTGCATTAATCTGGCTTGATGAATACGAACATGACGTGAATAATAAGACTGCACTACACAATGCCAAACAACTTATTGAAACATCAAACAAGATTATTTTGGCGCAGTATACCAAGCACCCTCAATTGGTTCATAATTTAACTATTTTAGGATACATTAACGCTAAGTCTGATATTAATTTGGGTCTTTCTTACTACCAAAAAGCAGAATCAATGCTATCAGATATTAACGACAGTGGATATGGTATTTTAATTTATCTATCTAATACTGTTTACCATTTATTAGATAGGGCCTATGAAATAAAATTTAATCAAACCAAAAATGTTGATTTTTTGAACCGAGCCTTGGTAAGGGCAAAACAAAACCTTTGGCTTGATAATTATAAAATACAATACGAAGGTTTTTATTACTACCGTAGGTATAACAATAGAGAAAACCCACCAGTAGAACAGCGAATTACAAACCTCTACATTAAACTATACAACTATACTAGAAACAAAAACTATTTGAGTTTTGCATTAAAGTATGCAGAGCTAATGAGGCACAAACCAATCACGCAAATTGGGGTTGAACAATACTTATACGCATCTCTACCACAAATGGTTAGTATTGATGCTGGTAAAAAACAAGACCTCAATCAAACCCCTGATTACTTGAGCAAACTAGTTACTCAACCGGAATATGTTGCTCGTTTTTTAAATCCCAATGAAGCCTTGGTTACTTATTTTTGTTACGGTACAACAAACACCGACTCTTTAACATTTTTGGTTCAATGCATTAAAAAAATTGAACAATTTGACTTGATTTTAAAAGTGTCGAGAACTGAATTGGGTAACTTGCCTGAAGATATTTTTAATAGTGTTGAGCGCAACGATATTGAATCATACAAAACCAAGGCAAACTTGGGTTATAAACTATTACTGCAGCCCATATTAAATAGGTTGGGAGCTGAAATACAAAAGTTAATCATTATACCACCTGCTTTTTTCAGTAAGCCAATATTGTTCGAAGGTTTTGTAAAAAACTTAAAAGGTAGTCAATACAGTAATTTAAGTTACGTATTTGATGATATCAACATCAGTTATGCCACATCACTCACTCACTTTGTAACTTACAAAAAGAAACAAGTGGTTATTGATAAAGTTACCATTTGGAACCCGGATTATACCTATACAAAACTTGCTGAAATTACCGAAGGAAAAATTATCACTAAAAACATATCAAAGCACTTTAACACCCAAGTAATTAACTACGCATCAAAAAAGGAACTGGTAGAGGCTTTGTTAAAAAGCAAAATCTTACAAATTTCGGCACATGCTCATGCAAGCTTCGATAATATGGATCGTCCTGTTATCTACACAGCTTTACAAGGCAACGACAGTGTGCTGTACGACATTGATTTTGAAAAGCTGAAATCAGAAAACTCTTTAGCTGTTTTCGCAGCTTGTAAAAGCAATGTTGGCGTTATGCAACATAATGGTATAATAGATGGATTCACACGTGCTACATTGTCGGCCGGAAGCGCGGGAACAGTATGTGCACTAAGAAACGTAGAGGAAAGCGTTACTACTCAGCTTTTAGATTTTTTCTACAAACATCTGTCTAAAGGTAAATGCTCTTCAGATGCATTGTATATGGCCAAAAAAGAAATAAAACAACAATACAGTAATCCCCAAATTTGGCAAGCTTTTATTTATACGGGTGCCGACCAAAATTTTGTAAGCCAGAAAAGTGGAACTACCCAATTGTACACATTGTGGATTTTTGTTGTATTGGTTTGTATTATCTGGCTTCTACTTAAGCCTAACTTTAATTGATTTGATACGCTGGGCATCTACTTCGTTTTCTGGCTCTAGGTTGTTTAATATTGATTTAGCTTCGCTGACATTGTTAAGTTCTGTGTAAACTGCTGCTAACCTAATTAACGATTTGGTGTAAAACACAGAAAATTTAGGAACCTGTTTCAGTTTTAAAACACACTCAGCGTAATTTTCTGTTAATTCGTAACAGATGGCGGCATAATATAAAGCAGTATCAGAGTTCAACTGAGAAAACGATACTGCTGCTGATTGATAATCACCCTTTTTGTATTGTGCCATTGCCTTGTTCAGCGTTAAATGTTCATCAGACAGATAAACCGGCAATGGTTCATCAACCATATGAATAGAAACCTTGTGCACATATTGGTTCATAATTAAGCCAGCTACCAAAATAACAGACGCGGCAGCCACCATTGCCCAGCTTGGCACCTTAATTAACTTGAACTGTTTTATTTCTGAGGGTTTTGAAGCATTTATCTGAGATACAAATGACACGAAAGATTTACGAGCATTGGCTCGCGCATGGTTTTGTATAAAAAGTTTTGCTCCTAAAACATCATCATCTGTTCCGTTATATTGGCTCAGGAATTTACTTACCTCATCCCATTGGCGTTTAGATCCCTTTCGCGCTATTAATACAATTTCTTCAAAATTAAATTCACTCATGATTTAGTTTAATAGGTTTAGTAATAATACGACTAAAGAGGTGGAAATGTACTTACGAATTTTCTTTTTTGCAGAAGATAATTGATTTCTAACTGTATTATAACTTACATTTAATTTACTCGCAATCTCCTCATGGGAATAACCGGAGTAATGCATACATGCTACTTCTTTTTCACTCCCGTGTAGCTGGTTAATAACATAGTCAACAGTTTGTTTATCCCATATACGGTCAGCATCTGGCTGGGTTAATAACTCTTTATTGGCACTTTCAGCCTGATACCTGGCTACAATACTTTTGTGCTTAAGTTGGTCGAGTGTATAGTTTTTTGTGATGGTAACGAGCCAACCCGTAAAGCCATCTGTTGAATCCGGAACTGTAAGTTTTCTTTTCTCATCACTCAAGTGTATCAGTTTTTCAAACACATCCATCACCACATCTTTGGCCTCTTGAGTATTCTGTAAATATTTGTAAGCCACCATCGACAATTTAACTGCATAGGTGTCATAAACAACTCCAAGCGATTGGTTATCACCACATTTATATGCGTTAATGTATTTTATATCAATGGATTTATTCATTGACGTGAAAATAATTTTTTTTTTTTAATAGTACAAATCTAAATCATACTCGTATTGTGTATAGTTAAGTTTGTAAAAACAGTTAAATCTTATAACCATTAACTGTATTAGCCTGTTTAGTTAAACCCTTTGCAATCCGCTACTGTAACAATAACAATGTTATGTAGCGGTTTTTGCATTTATATCAATTCATAAATTTTGTCATAATCCGTCTACCATCTTTCTTTTTTTAATACATTCGGCAAAAATTTAATACCATGGAAGTAAGAGATAGTAATGGAGCACAATTAAACGAAGGAGATTCTGTGCATTTAATTAAAGACTTAAAAGTTAAAGGTTCATCAAACGTTTTGAAACGAGGAACAGTAGTTAAAAACATCAGGTTAACCGGCAATGAAGAAGAAATTGAAGGCAAAATTGATAAAACTATGATGGTTTTAAAAACGTGTTTCCTCAAAAAATCTTAACATGCGTAAACAATAAACCATATACGTTTATCATGGCATTTATCCGTCCATCTTGGTTATATTAAACAGAGTGATAAGCGGTAACCCCGTGTAAATTAATACATCCACTAACGTAATGTTTCTATTACGCCATAAATAACCAACATAGCTTTGTAACAATAAATTACAAATCTATGAAAACACTATTCTTAATTATTTTATTCATTTTAATTGGGCAAACTATCTTTGCCCAAATTGGTCATGATTTCTCACCTAACAGAAATATTGTTTCGTGCGGACCAAACAATGTTTATTTTGTTTACAACAAAGCAGTTATTCCTGATTTAATCAGCTGGGATTTTGGCGATGGAGGTACATCAACTAAAATCAACCCTGCTCATTATTACAGCAGCCCTGGAGTGTACACGGTAAAGTTATATATCACCAAAAACAATGTTTGCGATACAATAATCAAACAAAACTTTATTACCATACTAAACAAACCTGAAGCTGATTTTGAAATTACAAAAATTCCTACAGAACCTTACAGTTTAGAGCTGAAAAGCACATCCATACACCACGCAGATAGTTTTACCTCCCAATATTGGATAATGGGCTTTGATACTGTGTGTAAAACAGCCGACATGAGCTTACGTTTTACTAAAAACGGTAAATATCCCATTTATTTAAAGGTAACCAACAATGAAGGCTGTATGGATATCAAAGATACTACCATAGAGGTTAATGTGCCAGAATTTGAACCGGTTGGTCTAAACGAAAACTTCACTAAAAAACATCAAGTATACCCAAACCCCACCAATGGTAGTTTAAACTTGAACATTACTGCAAATAGTAAAATAACTAATATGATATTGATTGATACAAATGGCAAACAAATTAAAATAACACCAAAACTTGAGGATGAAACATGGGTAACAGATTTAACAAGCATTAAAGAAGGCTTGTATATAATGTGGATTGAGACAGAGAGAGAAACCCTGCAATCCAAAGTATTGGTAACTCAACAAATATTATAAAAGTATGGGCACAAGTGTTTATCGTTCTTTATTCTGTGGGGCATTTTTCATTGGTGTAGTTCCTGCGGTCTTTTAACCTTGTGCTCATCTTTTATACTTTACACACTATTGTTTATAATTGAAACATTAAATGACATATTTGATCCATGAAAAATAAACTTATAGTTGTAGCTGCTTTGGCAGCACTAACCTCATCAGCCTTTATATATAACAACATGAATAAAGGAGTTGATGTGAATGCCATTGACAAAAAAACGTCACCAACCAAAGACTTTTTTCAGTTTGCGAATGGTAATTGGATAAAAAACAACCCGATTCCCGCCTCAGAAGGCAGATGGACAGCCTTTAATATTGTAGCGGAAAGGAATAATCTATTATTGAAGCAGATTTTAGAAACTGCTGCCAAAGCAAAAATAACTGATCCTGAAAGTGCGCAGGCTAAAGTGGGTATGTTTTACCGTGTGGCTATGGATACTGTTAAATTAGACAAACAAGGTTTTAGGGCAATTACGGCCTTATTAAACCAAGTTGAAATGATTACTAATCCTAACCAAATTGCAGAACAAATTGCCCAATTGCACATAAAAGGTATACCGGCTGCTTTTGCTTTTGAAGTCAGTCAGGATGTTAAAAACAGTAACATATACACTACATATCTGGCGCAAAGCGGACTTGGTTTGCCAGATAAAGACTACTATCTAAAAACAGATAAAAGAAGTGAAGAAATTAGGGGAACCTATATAAATTATATCAACGAAATGTTTGCAATGGCTACAGGAACCAAAGAGCAATCGGCAGGTAAAGTTGTATTGCAATTTGAAACTGAATTGGCACAAAACTGCATGAGTAGAACCGAGCGCAGAAATATGGAAAGGCAGTATAATCCATATACACCGGAAGACTTGCTTAACAAATATTCAAATATCGGGTGGGCACATTATTTTGAAGGTATTGGTATTAATACAGTAAGGGTTAAACAATTTATTGTTATGCAACCTGATTACTTCTTCCACCTAAATAAAAGTATGCACAACGATTTGCAGATTTGGAAAACCTATTTAAAATGGAAGATAATTAATGCCAGTGCTCCTTATCTGCACAGCAAGGCAGTTAATGCTCATTTTGCTTTTTATGGAACAAAACTTACCGGAACCAAAGAGCAAAAACCAAGATGGAAAACAGTTATTGGTCATGCCAACAACATGATTGGTGAGTTAGTTGCGCAAGAGTATGTGAAAGTAGCTTTTACACCTGAAAGTAAAAAACGAGTGAACGAAATGGTTGATAATTTACGTGAGAGTTTTAGAGACCGTATTAATAAATTGGATTGGATGAGTGCTACAACCAAAACTAAAGCACTTGAAAAGTTAAATTCATTCACTCGTAAATTGGGTTATCCAGATAAATGGACCGACTTATCTCAGCTAAAAGTTACTGAAGACAGTTACATCACCAACTACTTTAGCAGTAGTGAGTTTTGGTTTAAATACAACCTAAACAAATTGGGCAAACCGGTAGATAAGGACGAGTGGGAAATGTTACCACAAACCGTAAACGCATATTACAATCCGGTTAACAATGAAATTGTCTTCCCAGCAGCTATTATGCAACCTCCTTTCTTTGATCCCAAGGCTGATGATGCTGTAAACTATGGTGCTATTGGTGCTGTAATTGGCCACGAATTTAGCCATGGGTTTGATGATCAAGGTAGCAAATATGATGCTCAAGGAAACTTAAACGATTGGTGGACTGTTGAAGACCGTAAGTTGTTTGATGAACGCACCAAAGTATTAGTGAACCAATTCAATAGATTTGAAGTGCTTGATAGTGTTTTTGTAAACGGAGAACTAACTTTGGGTGAAAACATTGCCGACCTTGCAGGTTTAACCGTTTCTTATGATGCATATATGCGCTCGTTAGAAGGTAAACCTAAAACCACAATTGATGGTTACACTCCTGAACAAAGATTTTTTATTGGATTTGGTCAGGTTTGGAGAGGACATGCTCGTCCGGAGTTTTTACGCCAACAGGTAGTAACCGACCCACACTCTCCAGCTAAGTTCCGCGTGTTAGGTCCATTAAGCAACATGCCGCAGTTTTATAACGCCTTTGGTGTTAAAAAAGGCGATGGTATGTGGCGCGATGAAAACAACAGAGCTAAAATCTGGTAACATACGTTATCGATATTGAACAAACGCCTCGATTTTTTTCGGGGCGTTTGTATTTAATACCGAAAGCACATTCAAAATAGTCCAATCTCGGCTATGGCCTCATTGAGCTATTTTCATGTAACATCGGCATTACCACTGTAAAATTATTTTTTAGTTTGGACTAGAAAATAATTACAATTGGTATAACATTGCATGATAAGGTGGTTTTAATATATTTGCCACACATTACACAACGCTGCGGTGGTGGAATGGTAGACACGCCATCTTGAGGGGGTGGTGCCTTAAGTGGTGTAAGAGTTCGAGTCTCTTTCGCAGCACCCAAAGCACTTCATTTTTTGAAGTGCTTTTTTGTTTATGTAGTTTAACAAAAAAACATCATACATCAATAACCGAAAAACTTTTTATATTTGCCTTTTAATGAAGCTTCTCATTACAAACGCAACTATCTGCGACCTTCAATCTGCTTATCACGGCAAAAAATGTGATGTACTTATTCTAAACGGAGTGATTGATGCTATTCAACCCGTAAGCTCAAAACAAACTATTACACCACCGGCATCAACCAAAATATTTGATGCGCAAGGTGCTATGCTTAGCCCTGGTCTGGTAGACATGCGTGCCGCTTTACGAGAGCCAGGATTTGAATTTAAAGAGGACTTAGCAAGTGCCGCAAAAGCAGCAGCAGCAGGTGGGTACACACACATTACGGCTTTGCCTAATACATTACCTGTTATTCAGCACAAAGCAGATTTATCGTTTATACAAGCCAAAGCACAACCATTACCTGTAAATATTTTGCCTTACGGTGCAGTAACTAAAAATTGTGAAGGACAAGAAATGAACGAGCTTTACGATATGCATACTGCAGGTGCTGTTGCTTTTACAGATGGTAATAAAAGTATTATGCACTCGGGTGTTATGATGCGTGCATTAATGTATAGCAAAATTTTTAATGGACTAATTATCACTCACGCAGAGGATACCAACCTAAGTGCCGGTGGACAAATGCACGAAGGTAACAACAGCGTTAATCTTGGTTTAAGGGGTATACCTAACATGGCCGAGGAGATAATGATTACAAGAGATATTGAGTTGGCAAAATACACCAATGCTCCTATTCATTTTTCACATATCAGCAGCAAAAACAGTGTAGAGATTATTAAAAAGGCTAAGAAACAAGGTGTGGCTGTAACTTGCGATGTTGCGGTTGCCAATTTAATCTTTTCAGATGATGCCTTACAAAATTTCGATAGCAATTTCAAGCTTAATCCTCCATTACGTGGAAAAGCAGATCAAAAAGCGCTTTGGGATGGCTTGGCTGATGGCACCATTGATTGTATTGTAACCGACCATTGCCCGGAAGATGTAGAACATAAAAATGTAGAGTTTGAATATGCATCAAAAGGTATAATTATGTTTCAAACTGCATTAAGTTTATTGTTGATGCATAAACCACAGCAAATAAATACTGAAGTAATTATTAAAGCCCTTACCCAAAACCCACGACAAATATTAAAACAAACTGCTGTAAGTGTAGCAGTAGGTTCTAGCGCTGACTTATGTTTGTTTAACACTAAAACAAATTGGGTTTATGATGCAAAAAACAATTTATCAAAAAGTGCAAACAGCCCTGTTTTAAACCAAACATTAAACGGGAAAGTAGTGGCTACTATTACCAAAAACACCTTAAATAAATACTAAATTTTATATATGAGTAATGCAATAAAAGCAGTTGATGCTTTAATTAACAGTTTCGAACAAAACCAAGAATTAGCCTCGGCAATTACATCGGTTTTTGAAAGTAACGAAACCTTTTTATTTAAGTTAAAAAACTTTGATAGTCACTTTGCCAAACACCCTTCGCACGAATCAATTCAGGAGTACGCGTTTGATATTATGATGGCTCATCATTTAGAATCGAATAATGACGATGAAGATTATTTCGAGAGCCGCGAGTGGGAAGATATTGAAGATAAAACATTAGATAGAGGCACTGAACTTTTAAATATGTTATTGTACATAAGTGAGGTCCAAGATGCAGATGCACCAATAGAAGTAGAAGATTTCTTGTACGAATTTTTATTGGTTGATGAAGATGAGTTTCAAGATGAACACCGCATTTACGAAGAGTTAATTGCCAACGTTGATTTGATTGACGAAAACATTAACAGCATTGTTGAAGTTGCCAAACGTTTACCTGAAAGCTTAGAAATTAGAGAGTTGTTTGTTCCGCTAATTGTGTTTTTCAAAAACCCGGCAGCCAGAGAAGTAGCTAGAGAGTATGCCGATAAATTAACCAAAGAAGAATATGCTTTGTTAAACGGTATGTTGGCTTTTGCTAACTAAAATTTTAAGTTAAACTATAAATAAAGGCTGTCGTGATTGACGGCCTTTTTTGTTTTGTTGGCATATGGCAATTGACAAGTTGCAACGGACGATACCCATCGAAGTTCAGATATTGCCCTTGAAGTGAAATGACATTAAAAGATAAATTAAGCGCTGAAAGTGCGCAATCTTTTCGCGAGGTGGTGAAACCCCTAGCAATTAAAAACAAACTGCTATTTCTTAGGCTTTTTACCACTTTTTACTTCTGCTTTTAGCGCAGCAATCTCTGCACGTAAAGCTTCAATCATGTGGGCCAATTCTTCTATCTCGCTTTTGGTAGCAAAGCCATATTGTTTAGTTGGGTCTTCGGCTTTGGGTTTGGTGGTAATATTTTCAAAAAATTCGGCAACATCCACTTTTAAAACTCCTGCAATTTCAATCAAGCGTGTAACAGGTACATTGGTTAAACCTCTTTCAATTTTTGAGAAAGCTCCTTTTGTCATGCCTAAATCTTCGGCCACACTCTCCTGACTTAAATCTAATGCTTGACGAGCTCTACGGATTTTTTGACCTATATTTTTTTGATTCACCTTTCAAATTTCATGAAGATTATCAAGACATTAATGCTCTTAACAACGCCATAAAGTATCTTTTTAAGATACTTTATATACTATTAGTATATTTACAACCCAATAATATACAATCAAAGGTGCCCACGCTAAATTGGATAGGAAAAGAAAAAGTAGTACATCATCACCAAGATGTGCCTTTTCGCGTATTGGAGCACCGCTACGGATTTACCCAAAAAGGCGAACAAAAAAAGCCTACCAACAGTGGCAATCTTATTATACATGGCGATAACTTAGAAGCATTAAAAGCATTGCTGCCGGAGTATGAAGGCCGAGTTGATGTAATTTATATTGACCCGCCATATAACACAGGCAAGGAAAATTGGAAATATAATGACAATGTAAACCATCCACAGATTAAGAAATGGTTAGGACAAGTTGTTGGTAGTGAAACAGAAGACTTAAGTAGACATGACAAATGGCTTTGTATGATGTATCCTCGTGTCAAGCTTTTACACAAATTACTTTCAGAGAATGGAGCAATAGCCATTAGTCTCGATGATAATGAGGTTTTTTATTTTAAAATTTTACTTGACGAAATTTTTGGACGACTGAACTTTGTTCAAAATATCATATGGAAAAAAAGGAGTGGGCCACCTAATGACAAGGATATTGCAGCAACTCATGAATACATTTTACTCTATTCTAAATCATATAAAACTGCAAAATTCAATAGAAAAAAGAGGTCTGAAGAACAAGAAAACAGGTATAGTAATCCTGATAATCATCCTAAAGGAAAGTGGGCCGCTGACAACTTAATGGCGAATGTAAAAGGGGGACGATATGTAGAGAGTTTATATTTTCCAATTGTAAACCCTAACACAAATGAGGAACACTATCCATCTTCAAATGGTAATTGGAGGTATAACAAGGAAAAAATCAAGAAACTTCTTGAAAACAAAGAAATATACTTCGGAAAAGATGGGAAAGGGAGACCAAAACTTAAACGGTTTCTAATTGATGTAAATTCAGGGGTACCTTACTCAACAACCTGGGATTATTTACCACACAACAATGCAGCTTCTAAGGAAATCGCTGACATACTAGGAAGTCTAAATATATTTGACACTCCAAAACCTACAAAATTAATTGAAGAGGTCTTAAACTTAATATCAAGTCCAAACTCTATTATTTTAGATAGCTACGCAGGTTCCGGCACCACAGCACACGCGGTCTTAAACCTCAACAAACAAGATGGAGGTAACCGCAAATTCATTTGTATTGAAATGGAAGATTATGCCGAAACCATCGCTGCAGAAAGGGTTAAACGTGTTATAAAAGGTTATGGAAATACAGAAGGAACCGATGGTAGTTTCGATTATTACGAATTAGGCAAACCACTATTTAAAAAGAATGGCTACTTGAATGAGGCTGTGGATGAAGAGAAGATACGTAACTATATTTATTACACCGAAACTAAGCAGCCGCTTTGCAAAATAAGAAGTAAAGAAAATTGGTATTTGTTGGATCATTATAACAACACAGCTTATTACTTCTACTATAAAAAAGACCAACTCACCACCCTTGATTTGGAAGGTTTGAGTATAGTTAAAGAAAAAGCAGAGCAATATATTATTTATGCCGATAACTGCTTGCTTGACCAGGAGTATATGCTGAAGCACAATATTATTTTCAAGAAAATACCACGAGACATCAAAAGATTTTAAGCCATGGAATTAAAATCATATCAACAAACGGTTATTAATGATTTAGGTGAATTTATTGGTTGGTTAGAAAAGACCGAACAAATACATATTGCATTCGAAAAATACTGGAACAACAAAGGAGTTTCTCTAATTGATTTAGATGGAACTTCATACCTAAAACCATATGATAACTCAATAAAAGGAGTGCCTCGTGTTACCGTTAAAGTTCCCACAGCAGGTGGTAAAACATTTATTGCATGTAACGCACTCAAAACCATTTTTGATAGCTTTCCTTTAGATAAAGCCAAAGTGGTAGTTTGGCTCGTTCCTTCTGATACCATTTTACAACAAACTGTTAAAAACTTAAGCAATCCGGCACATCCATATCGCATTAAAATTGACAGCCATTTTGGTAGTGCAGTGAAGGTATATGAAAAAGAAGCCCTTCTTCAAGGTGCCAGTTTCGGACCTACCGAAGTAAAAGAGCAACTGAGTATTTTGGTTTTAAGTGTCTCTTCCTTTTCTGCAAACAATAAAGAAACTAGAAAAGCATTTCAGGAAAACGGCTATTTGCAACGGTTTCCTCAAACCTACCAACAACCGGAGAGACTTTTACCTAACGTAGATGAAACAGCATTGATGCAGGTAATCAATCAATTAAACCCGGTAGTTATTGTGGATGAGAGTCACAATGTGGAAAGTGGTTTACGAATTGAAATGCTCAACAACATCAACCCTTCTTTTGTATTTGAGCTAACCGCAACCCCGCGCGAAAAAAGTAACATCATCAGTTTTGTTGACGCTATTCACCTGAAGAAAAACAACATGGTGAAACTTCCGGTGATAGTATACAATCATCAAGACACCAACGAAGTGATTAGTGGTGCTATCAACCTTCAAAAAACGCTAGAGTCAAAAGCCACTTTAGAGGAACAAAATGGAGGAAAATACATCAGACCTATTGTCTTGTTTCAAGCACAACCCAAAAGCAACGATGATAACATAACGTTTGAAAAAATAAAGGAACAACTTATTGCGGCTGGCATTCCAGAAGAACAAGTAAAAATCAAAACCTCAGGTAAAGATGAAATTTCGAAAGAAGACCTGATGAGCAGGGATTGTAATGTTCGTTACATTATTACGGTTAATGCCCTTAAAGAAGGCTGGGACTGTCCTTTCGCCTATATTTTAGCATCATTAGCCAATAAATCTTCTGCAGTGGATGTAGAGCAAATTCTTGGTCGTATTTTACGTCAACCTCACATAACTAAACATCAGCAAGAGTTATTAAACTTCTCTTATGTGCTTACTTCTTCCAATAACTTCATCGCAACACTAGATAAGATTATTGAAGGATTAAACAAATCAGGTTTTAGTGAAAGAGATTACCGCACCAAAGATACCTTAGAAGTTGAGGTAAAAGCACAACCTTCAGCAACTAATGCAACCTCTTTTGAAACTTTATTCATGCAAGCAAAAACGCCTGAACTAAATGCAAATTCAAAAGACATATCGGAAGAAATCAATCCTGAAACAATAAAAGAGATAGCAACCTCTAATAAGGCTGTAGCACAGTTGGATGAGATTATCACACTTGCTACACAAACAAATGAAACGTTTGAAAAGACCATAGCACAATTGGATCAAGAAGATGTTGTTCCGAATGAATTGGCAAACACCATGAAATCATATCAACTTAATGAATTGTTTAAAGCAGAGGTAAAAGATGTATCGCTGCCTGCTTTCTACATCAAAGTAAACCAAGGTTCTATTTTTAATGATGAAGGTTCTTTACAACTGCTCAGTAAGAATTTGTTGTTAAGAGAATTTGCATTGAGTAAACAAGAAACCACAATTGACTTTACCCAAACCTCATCAGAAATGTATAGTATAGATTTGGTTGAAGGTAAAAAAGATGAATATGAACCTAAGTACAAAAAAGAAAGCAACATAGTAAAAGAAGCTTTTGTTAAATATATATCCGGACTTCAACCTGAAGCAAAAATCAATCAGTTGGCAGGAAGAATGTTAAAGTTGATTCGTAAGGTAGATGCAATTCCTGAGCCTGAATTATTAAAATACATCACCAATGTATTAAACAATTTAGATAGTGACAAACTCGCTGAACTATCGCACAACGAATTGTTTTATGCAAACAGACTTAAAGCGAAGATTGACGCCCTATCGGAGTTACACGCAGAAAAACAATTTGTAACTTTATTAGACAAAGGGTTGATTGTTTGTCAAAGCCACTTCAAGTTTCCTAAAAGGATTACACCAATAAAAACCGAAAAAGGAATCATCAAAAATCTATACGAACAAGAAGGTGAAATGAATGACTTTGAAAAAATGGTTATTAATGAAATTGCAAATTTAGACAGTGTGGTATTTTGGCACAGAAACTTAGATCGTGGCAAAGGTTTTTGTTTGAATGGTTTCGTTAACCATTACCCTGATTTTATCATAAAAATGAAAAATGGAAAAATTGTTTTGGTTGAAACCAAGGGCGATGACAGAGATAATTCGGATAGCATAAAAAAGATAAAATTGGGCGAGAAATGGGCAAGTAAAGCAGGAGATCAGTATCGTTATTTTATGGTATTTAATAACTCAAAACTTGATGGTGCTAAATCTGTTACTGAACTATTGGACACACTGAAAGCGATGAATTAAAACCAAACTTATGCTTCAAAGAATCAACCTACACAATGATAACCAAGCGCTGAAAGTGCGCAATCAATCTGCGAGGCGGTGAAATCCCTCGTTCATAAAACAAAAAACGCGAGGCAATAGCCTCGCGTTTTTTATATAAATATCTAGTTAAAACTATCCTCCAAATCGGGCTTGCCAATCTAACATACCGCCCAATACATTGCGTACGTTGGTAAATCCGGCATCTTCTAAAAATAGTTTAGCTTGTCCGCTACGCGCACCACTGCGGCAATGCACTATTACTTCTTCATTTTTCAAATGGGCCAATTCACTTATTCTACCCGGTAATTCACCTAATGGAATAAGTGTAGCTCCAATATTAAACTCCTCATATTCGTGTACTTCACGTACATCAAATAAGTTTAATTTTTCGCCTGCGTCTATGCGCTCTTTTAATTCTTGTGTAGTTATATCAGCCATAAATATTTCAAAATTATCGTTGTAATATTATTTTTTGTACCGTGGTTGTTGCATTTTTTTCATCAGTAATATGAAGCATGTACAAACCATCGGTTAAGTCTGCTAAACTTATTTGTTGTAAAACTTCTTTCTGTTTCAATACTTCCCTACCCATTACATCAACAACACTTACTGTGTATAATGATGGCTTTAATCCGCTTAAAAACAAGGTTCCATTATTGGGGTTAGGATAACAAGTTACCTGCAATGTTTCTTTTTCAAATTCTTTATAACCTACAGGCAATGGTTCAATCCATTTACCTACAATTGGGCGCATCATTAATGCTCCCGGCAAATCTGTTGATTGCCATAAACCTTGCACATTATAAAACATTTCCGGGTTAGGTGCATATTTATAATCAACCTTGAAGTTAAAATCTAATCCTACGTTTAATTCAAATTGTTGGTTTTGCTCCCAACCAATGTAAATTTCATTATCAACATAAATAGGCTGACTAAACTTTACATAATAAAAACCATTACGTGTATTATAATACACCACGGTTGAGGGGATACTTAAAATAGGTTCTTCAGAGGTAAGTGAAATACTTTTCCAAACCATCAAATTAAATGGTAAAGTACTTACATCACTCACACTACGGTTAAAGTGTACTGCCATTCCGTATAAACTATCAGGTTTGGCAAAAGTATATTTTAGTGCAACTTTACCTACTGCATTTTTAATACCATATCCGGCCTCAGCAGTTCCATCATCATAGGCATAATAATTAACAAAGTAAGTTGGTTGCCACAATGTGTCGTTAGAGCGAATGTTATCAACCGAAGTTCCTAATCGGGTATAAAATCTGCTCCAAACCACTACCGAATCATCATTAAAATTACCGGCAATGTTTATTGTTTTTTTGATGCTTGCTGTACGCGAACTAAGTGATGGTAAAATGCTAATGATACTTCCGAAGGTATCAATACGAGCAAAGTTTTGATCAAATATTTCTCTGCCATAATCAATTGCATAACTTTGATTACTGTTGTTGCTCACACCAAAATATTGTGTGTCGTTGGTATACGTTGCCGGTGCAACTTTAAAATGGCTAAACGGCATGGCACTGTATTTTTTTAACAGCGGTGATGGATTTTCTTGTATCGCAATATCAGTAATGGCATCGTTTAAATTCCTTCCTCTGTTTAAGTAAACATAATCTAAATGCCAATGACTTAAATTACCAGTGCGACTTCCAATATTAACAAAGCGCATCTGAAATTCATCATGCAAATAAATAGCTGGTAATGCAATGCGTACTTGCAAAAACGAGTCGCGTAAAAAATCACTCGGGGCACCTCTCCACAATAAATTAAACGAGTCGGGCGATGCAGCAGTATATCTTCCAAACAACATTAAACTGTCGCCAAAATCAGGCTCCATACCCAAACCTTGCGGCTGAACAAAAAAGCTTAAGTAAACCGAATCGGCTGCTGTTAATCCGTTTAATTTTATTGGTAATGATGTAAGTGTATCGCAGTAACCACGGCCAAATCCATATGGAACACCCACCCTATTTAAACCATCAAATGTGGCCACATTGATACTGGGTGGTGCAATAGGAAAACGGTTGTTAACAAACACCAATCTATCTAACCATTTGTTTTGGTCGGGGTAAATTTGGTTTGATGAAAAATCATCCACAAAAGGAATAAGCGCTTTTTGACCAATATGAAATCCACTTACCGCCCATTTTAAAGTATCGTTTGATGTACCACGGGTAATAATCCTGTAACCAAAATTTGCATGATTAAATCGATTACCATTTACATTAGCTGTAAAAGAATTCCAAACACTTGCTTGCGCTGCACTTATAGCAAACTGTGTTATCCAAAGTCCACCATTGTTTTTAAATTGTAGTATTAACGAGTCGTTGTTTTGGGTTGATATTGAACGATAATAAAACCTAAAAAAAACAGAATCTCTTGCGTTAAGTTGCGATAAATCTACTGCATGCGATTCGATGGTATCATTAAAGCCATTTCCATAATTGTTACCGTTCACATCTTGCGCATCTAGCTTAATTACATTCCCCCAATTAATGCCTAATCCACTGCGTTGTTCACCTTGCATTAAGCGCCATGTATTGCGGTAAGTTTGTGTGCTGTTCCAAAAAATATTTTCGTAAAACGGAATGTTTTGTTTTAAAGCAAACACAAAATTAAACAACCTAAAAGTATTGGTATTTGCCCCACTTCTATTCGAGTAATTTTGCCACCTTAATTTAAATCCTGCATGTTGGTATAATAAACCTAGAGGAAAATTAAATTGAATACTTCTGCGTGTAATACTTATTGGTGCCGAGCGCCAAATGTTATCCCAGTTACCGGCTGCATTTTGTGCTTGCAATACCAATGAATCACCAGCTTGCCAGCTATCACCCATTTCGTAATCAAAACTAATGTAGCAGTTATCGGGTACAGTGTTTAAGTTAATTTGGGTTGATGTTAACTCATCTGCAATACCAAAAGTACCATCACCACTGCTGTAGGTTGTACCAGTTGCATTTTGTGCGTTAAATATTGCTGTGTTTGATGATATGGTAACACCACTGCCAAATTCCCAAAACAAGGTATCGGGAATTGTTTTATAAAAGTTTTCGGTTATTGGAAATTGTTTAGGAAACAAAGCTTGTGTTTTGTTTAAAACTGCTTTTGGCTGATTGCCTGCAAACTGTTGTAATTGCAAATTACCTTTTAAAGGCAAGGTAGTTTCGTATTGTGCAATTGCAGCAACACCAATTAAAATAGCCGATAAGAGTAAAAGAAATTTCTTCATTATTGCCTGATAAATAAATCAATTGGTTGACCACCATTTATGGTGGCGCCTTCGGTAAATGGAGGGTTTTGCCTTACGACTTTAGCCGATGCAGAGTCGCTTATGCTACCCATATAAACTACCGAACCTAATGTTAACGAAGAACTTTGTAATAAATTATTGGCCTCTTCCAGAGTTAATCCCGTTAAGTCGGGCATATCAATACTTTCGCCACCAAGGCCATCACCCAAAACTAAATCAACAGCCGTGCCTTTGCCAATTTTAATACCTGGTTGTAAACTACCGCCAAGGTGTTGCACATCAAGTACCACATCTTTGGCTATATCTGGTTTATAAATAAACTTACCAACTTTTAATCCTGCACTGGCCAACATTGCCTCTGCTTGCCTTAACGATACATCTAACAAATTAGGTAAATTTACTTGCGGAGCTTTATTGCTGTTAATGGTAATGTAAACAAAACGGCCTTCCTTTACCTTACTTTGTGGCGCAGGGTTTTGCTCTAAAATACTTAACTTGGGTTTGTCATCAAAATAAAGCGAATCGCTAATGATGTAGCGTAATTTCTTTTGCTCTAAAAGATGTATTGCATCTTCAATTTTCAACCCTCGGATATCAGGTACAGTTAACGATTCGCCATGACGGGTATAACTGTTTAAAATAAAAGATACCGCAGTAAAAATTATAAATAACGTTACAGCAATTGCAATAATGTGTACACCAAATGTTTTTATAAATTTCATTTACTTAAATAAAGTCCTTTGTATGCGGCAAAATAAGTAATAATGCGCAAACCCTAAAACTAATTTATGGTAAAGTTTATTGTGTGTACTCAACCCAAATACTACATAAAAAACAATAGCCAAACCACCAATAAAACCGGCAATAAAATTGGAATACTGTACTTAACAATGTATTGAAAAAAGCCGGGCATTTTTACACCCTGTTGCTCGGCAATGGCTTTTACCATAAAGTTTGGACCATTACCAATGTATGTTAACGCGCCAAAAAACACGGCTCCAACCGAAATGGCTTCCAGATAAATAACATTATTGCTTGCTATAAACGCATGAATATCGTTAATACTATTTACACTTAACCCAAACATACTTAGCGATAGAGCCAAGAAGTTTACATAGGTTGGTGCATTATCTAACACACTGCTAAAAAATCCTGATGCCCAATAAATAACTGAATGAGGCAGTGGTTCTGCAATACTGCTTCCTGCACTTTCTAACAGTTGTAAAGCTGGTATCATGGCTAAAAATATACCGAAGAATAAAAATGCTACTTCTTTAATCGGTTCAAAGTCGAACTCATTACTTTGTAATGCGTGCTTGTTGGCTTTTTTGTAGGCTACAAATGCAATAATAAGCTGTATAATTTCACGTAGGTAAGACACTTTCTTACCATGCATTTCAATAAACGGAATACCATCAATTACATTGGGATCAAGAAAAACAGAACCGATAATTAAGGCTAACCAAATAAAGTTTTGTTTACCATTTATAATGATTTTGTTGGTGTAGTGCGTGCTCACATCCACATCGTCTAACTTGGTATTTCGTTTTTCAAAAAAGTAAAAAATTACACTAAGCAAAACCATTGCAACAACCCAAGGAGAAACCAAATGTTGTAAAGTCCAAAAGAAAGGAACACCTTTTAAGAAACCCATAAACAATGGAGGATCACCAATTGGCGTTAGCAAACCACCAAGGTTTGATACAAAAAATATAAAAAATACAATATGATAAGGCTGCAAACGGTAACGGTTAATACGCATAAACGGACGAATTAACAACACCGAAGCACCCGTTGTACCAATAAAGTTTGTGAGTACGGCTCCTATCAATAAAAACGCAATATTTACTTTAGCCTTCGATTCAAAATCGGCAAACACATAAATACCACCAGCTGCTACATACAATGCAAAAAGTAAACAGATAAAGGATGCATACTCGGCAAAAGTTTCGGCAACTATAATGGGTTGTTGTTTTACAATTAAATAATAACCGCCAACTAAAGCACCAATAATTACGGCAATTGCCTTGTAGTATTTATGCCAAAAGTGAGCAAAAAACAAGGGACCAATTGCAATTAGCAACAATAAACATGCAAAAGGAATAACCAGCCATGCAGCCGGAGCTTGATGAGTTGCAGAAAGTAAAATAGAAGCTAACATATTTTATAATTTTAATTATTACTAGCGAATGCGTAACCTACGCCCTGCCTTTAGTTTTGTTTTGGTTGATATTTTATTTAATCGCGCAATTTGTTTAACAGACACGCCATTTTTGTAGGCAATTTTTCCTAATGTATCACCACGCTTAACCACATAATAACGTGAGCGTAATTTTGTTTGTTGCTCTTTGTAAAGTTTTACATGCGTAAAGCACTGTTTATCTATTTGTAAAGTATCACTTAACAATGAACCAGAAGGGAAATAAATTACTTTGCTTGGGTCAATTTTTTCTCCTCTAAAACGTACTTCAAAATGCAAATGCGGACCAGTACTTCTTCCTGTATTGCCCGATAAGCCTATAATTTCTCCACTACGAACAGGTTTACCTGGATAAGCAAGTAACTGATCAAAATGCGCATATAAGGTTTCTAAACCATTGTAATGACGAACCACTACAACATAACCATAATCGGTACTACGTTTTGCTACACGTACCAAACCATCAAAAATAGAATAAACCGGATCGCCAACTTCCATGCGCACATCTATGCCATAATGAAACTTAGGGCGTTTGCCCCATCTTCTGTATCCAAAACCCGATGTTATATCGCCAATTGCAGGTGGATGAAAAGAACAATCCATGCTATCGCGCAATTTCAACAAAATGGTATCGTTCATTTCGCGCAACGAAACTTTGTAAGGATTTATAATTACAGTATCCCAATCAAATGGATAATGCGAGTTGGCCGGAATCATGGCCGGATCAAATTTAAAATTCGGATCACGTAACATATCCCAGTAAGTTACATCACTATAACCAGTAAATAAATTATCAAACTCCCCTTCTGCTTCCCCTTCGCTGTCAGCTTCATCTCCATCACTCATATCAGTCATTGAGTCGGCTCCAATAGTATCTACCAACAATTCTTCGGTATCAAACTCTTCCTCCAAAAGCAAAGTGTCTTGCTTAGGTTCAACTTTAGGCTTTGGCGTTATTACTTTTTGCTTAGGTGTGTCTTGTGGTGTATTGTTTATGGTTTGGGTTGATGCAGGTACTACCGGAATATTTTGGGTTGAATTATTTGTGTTTATTAGTGGTTGCTCGTTAATGTTAATGGTTGTTGAAATAGTAGATATGGTAGTAACAACTTCTGGTGTTTTTTCAACTATTACTTGTGTGGAAACCGGAATGCTTGCAGAAGTATCGATAGCCGTTGCCGATTTTAAATTAGCATCTACAAACGTTGGCTCATCATCAAAAGTTGAATCCAAGTGATACATGGCTTCCATGTGTTTTACCAAACTATCGTACTTGGCTTGTAAAATGGCAGCAGAATCTAATTGCTGAATATTTTTTAATGGAATAGGAACAACAGGAGCATCAACCGGAACTTGCGCACGGGTGTTAAATGCAACTGATATAAAAACAGAAAATAGGAATATATATATGTTTGAAAACTTACTTATCATTATGCGTTTTGCTGAGAATTGCCAACGCATGCAATTTATCGTTTTCGAGTTGATTTGTGAGTGCTTGCAGGTTTTCGAACTTCATTTCGTTGCGCAGTTTATCAACAAATGCAATAGTTAAAGTAGTATCGTAAAGGTCTTCATTAAAATCAAACAAATGAACTTCAACGGCATGCGTAAGTCCATCAACAGTTGGCCTTACGCCACAATTAAGCATACCCAAAATTGTACGGCTGTTGATAAAAACTTTTACAGCATAAACTCCATCAGCAGGAATTTGTTTATTAATGTCCCCAACTTTTATATTGGCAGTAGGAAAACCAATGGTTCTGCCCAGCTGTCGTCCTTTTACAACCGTGCCAGTAACCACGTATGGTTTGCCCAAATATTTTGAGGCCAACTTTACATCACCTTCATCCAAAGCTTTACGTATTCGGGTTGAACTAACAGAAACTTCATCAATATCATGTTCAGGAATTTCTTCTACATCAAAACCATACAAATTACTGTACTCTTTTAAGTGCTCGAAGGAGCCTTCTCTGTTCTTGCCAAACCTGTGATTATAGCCAATTACCAACACCTGAGTGCCAATTTTATTCACCATAATATCGCGAATAAATTGCATAGATGTTAACCTCGAAAACTCTTTGGTAAATGGTATAATAATTAAATGATCTACGCCTTCGTTTTCTAACGCCTCAATTTTTTCATCAAGTGTATGTAAAAGTTTTAACCCGTGATCATCTGGAAAAAGCACCATACGCGGATGTGGGTCAAAAGTCATTACAACCGTTTCGCCATTTCTTTCTTTAGCAATTTGCTTAAGCCTGTTTAAAATAACTTTATGTGCAGCATGCACCCCATCAAATGTTCCTTGGGTAACAATGGCGTTATTAATTTTAGGTAACTCGTCTAAACTGCGGTATACTTTCATGCGTGTTGACGCAAATTAAACGCAAATTTCGTTTGTAGCCAAAAGTCTACTGTTTTAATATGCGAGTTGTTGCAATTCTTTGATTATTGTTATCCAAAACTTCTATTAAATACAAACCATTTATTAAGGTCGATACATCTATTTGATTTACTGAATTTGTGGTTAATACTAGTGTTCCAAGCGAGGTGTAAACATTTATTTTTTGAGTTTGGCTAGGCAAATTTAAATACAACGTTTGGCTTACCGGATTTGGATATGCACTTATTTTGTTGGTTTGATTGATTTCATTAACCGAATTTACAACACCATCTTTTCTCACTAACATTAAAACCAATTCATCGCTGGTTCTGCCATAAATTACCAATTGCCCGGTTGCTTCATCAACCGCCACAGAATTTATAAAAAAGGTTAACGGCATGGCAATACGGTTTGTGAGCGTTAATGCAGTATCGAAATAGTTTATAATTAATGAATCGTATTGGGTTAGTTGAATAGTTTCAGACTTTTGATGAATACTGATTAAATTTAGAGGTGTAGATAGAAGTTTACCGAAAGGTTGTTGGGCTTGTTTACAATCAAAACTCCAAATAGTAGAGCCAGATTTATTTACAAGAAGCATGCTTGTTAAAGTATCATCAAAAGTAAAATTGTTCTTCAAATCAAATAGTTGATTTCTGAACAAAACAGGCCTATCGCATTTCGGGGCTTGCTCCAGGTTTATTATGTTGTTTGAATCACCAAAATGATAAATAACCGCACTTGAACTTTTATTTATAAACAAGCTTTGGTTGTTCAACCAAGTTAGGCTATACCTCCAATAAAAAGGCAACGAATCAAGAGCAATTTCATTTAATGACTCAATATCTTTGCCTAAGGTTATATTTCCAATGCGTAAATTGGTCTGAGGCTGAGTTGTTTTATCAAGAATGGCAAAACGTTTCGCGTTTGTTACCAATTGAAACAACTTAATAGAGTCTTTATGATATTCATAAAATAGATTACCATCACCAAACCCTGAATCGTATGAGGCACCTGTTACATTATAAGTGTAATAGAAAGGACCAGACCCAAAATACATTGCATTGGTATACCATAAATTGAATCCGGTTTGCGTATAATCAAAACTCAAATTGTCGTTCGGACCGGTTTCTAATAGCTTTTGGGTTGACAAAATACTACCATCACTTGCCATTATGCTCATATAAAATCGAGTTCGTTTAGTTTCATCAATGGCTTTGTATGATACAACAAAAATGTTATCACTTATTACACGCAATTGAATTGGAGAAACGATAGAAAGGCCATCTTGATGATTTAATGCATAATCGATGCGTTGGGCTTTTGCTACGAATGCAACAAAAAATAAAAATGATAACAGGGTCAGTGGTTTCATCTATCGAAAATAACCAAATCAACCCAAGAATAAAAACTAAGAATTCTTAAATCTAAGCGTGGCTCTCTATAAAACTCACCACTTCTTCAACCGTGTGTGCATCACCCAATAAAAAATTACCACTGCGTCTACGGCATAAGCTATTTAAATACGCTCCGCTGTTTAGTGCTTTGCCAAAATCGTGTGCCAACGAGCGAATATAAGTTCCTTTGCTGCACACTACCCTAAATTCTACTATTGGCATGTCTATTTTGGTAATTTCAAACTCTTTTATCGTAACCGCTCGCGGTGTTAGTTCAACATCAATTCCGGCACGAGCACTCTCGTACAATCGCACACCGTCTTTTTTTATGGCGCTGTAAATAGGCGGTAACTGCATGATGTCGCCAATAAACTGTTGTGTTGTTTGATGAATGATTTCAGGGGTAATGTGCTCCGTTGGATAAATTTGATCTACCTCTGTTTCGTTATCGTATGAAGGGCGGGTGGCACCTAAATAAAAACTACCGGTGTATTCTTTTTCGGTAGCCATGTATTGATCTATGTTTTTGGTTTCTTTACCAACACATACAATTAGTAACCCTGTTGCAAGCGGATCTAAAGTACCGGCATGACCAACTTTAAGTTTCCTTTTCTCTCCTTCTTTAAGTGTTTTAAACTTATGTAGGTTACGCAATAAAATGTATCTCAGTTTGTTTACCACATCAAAACTTGTCCATGTTAGTGGTTTGTTAATTAACAATACACAACCTTGCTCAACATTTATAGAAATTGGTGCCGACATGTAGGTGACTATAGAATTTGCAACTCGTAACCCATAGCATACAAAATTAAAATGGCGGCACCCACAATAATGCGATACCAACCAAACAATTTAAAACCGTATTTGGTTAAAAAACCTATAAATGCTTTTATGGCAATAATGGCCACAACAAACGCAACCACATTACCAATTAACAATATGCCCGCATCACTTGTGTTAAACCCTACTTCTTTGTGGTACTTTAACATTTTGTATGCAGTGGCCGCAAACATGGTTGGTACGGCTAAAAAAAACGAGAACTCTGCAGCAGCCTTACGATTTAATTTTTGTGTTAATCCGCCAATAATAGTTGCTGCCGAACGTGATACACCGGGAATCATGGCTATAACCTGAAACAAGCCAATTACAAATGCATTTTTGTACTCCACATCTTTTGAACCAGATATTTCGGTTTGGGCAAACCATTTATCTACAAATAATAAAACAATACCACCTAAAAGTAATGTAATAGCAACAACCAAGGCGTTTTCTAACATGGCATCAATGTAATCATTCATTAAAAAACCAATGATAGCTGCCGGTATAAACGCCACACCTAACTTAAAGTAAAAATCAAGAGATTGAAAAAAGTATTTCCAATACAACACTACCACACTTAATATGGCACCGAACTGAATAGCTACGGTAAACATTTTAACAAAATCGCTATTGGCAATTCCCATGGTGGATGATGCCAAAACCATGTGACCCGTAGATGATACAGGAAGAAACTCAGTTAATCCTTCAACAATGGCTAAAACCACTGCTTCAAAAATACTCATACTGTTATTATATAAGTATTAGTTTTTGCGCATAATGGCAAAAATCTCAATCACAAAACCAATCATAACCAAAATAGGTGCAACTGTAAGTTTAGTACTGTTAAAAATATCCTCAGTACCCGACATTAAAGCAAAACCTATGGCTATGAAAACTACGCCTAAAATCATAAGCAAGTAGTTTTGTTTGCCAAAAATGAAATGTTCTTCAGCCTTAGGCAAATGTGGTTTTTCTATTGGCTTTTTTAAGGTTGCTTTTTGCATGATAATCTGTTTAGTATAAATCGTCTATTTTTAATTTTAGGTAATGATTAGTGCTAACTGCACTACTAATCATACTTATTATTATTCCTACAAGTATAACAACTACAAACAAGATTGCAAACTGGGTATGGTCGTAAAGTGCTTCAATACCACTAATCCAATTTGGTAAGGCCGATAAAACACCAACTAAAAACATTGATGCAATAATTCCACCATACAATCCATGTAGTACACTCTTAATCATAAATGGCTTAATAATAAACCAGTGAGTTGCACCCACCATTTGCATACTTTTTATAATAAACCTGCGAGCGTAAAGGTTTAAACGAATAGTGTTATTAATTAGTGTGATGGATATTATTAAAAATATAATACTGAGCACAACTAATATAGAGCCAATTGTTCCCACATTTTTATTAATCTCGTCAAGTATATTTTGCTGGTAAACAACTTCTTGCACTTCAGGGTTTCTGCGTAGTTCAATATCAACCGTCTTTAATTTATCAGGTGTTGTGTATGATGATTTTAAAAACAACTCTACACTTGGCAACAATGGATTAAATCCTAAAAAACCTACAAAATCCTGACCGATTTCGCGAGAGAATTGCTGTGCCGCTTGTTCTTTACTCACATAAACCGCACGTTTGGTGTACGCTTGCTGTTGCATGGTGGCCATAATGCGTTGTATATCGGTTTCAGCAACTTCGTCTTTAAAAAAAACAGTAAGCTGAAAATTTTCTTTCAGGTATTGTTGCAGCTTATTACCGTTAATTAAAATAATGCCAAACAAGCCCAACATAAAAAGCACCATAGCGATGCTTATAATTGACGGCAAGTAAGATACCTTACGTTTTTTCTTGATTTTTGGTTCAGTTGCGCTCAATTGATAATAAATTTATTATTACAAATGTAACAAATATGCCGTTGAACCAAAGTAACGATACTCACACCCAAGCGTGGATATAAACACGGCATTTAAATATCCTTTAAATACTGTATTAGAAAGGTGTAGATGTTGTACACCCAAGCATTTTTAGAGCACATAGATGTTACATGCCCGAGTAATTAATCTCCAGTTTATCAACTTTTTTTCAATACAAACTTCTGAATAACAGATAACTATAACAATATTTAAATAACAAAATGGTTTAATCTTGTATTGTAGTTAAAGTAAATCAAAAGTTATATTTTAATTTTACTTAGCTAAAGCATATTAACCAAGTAATTAAACGTTTTTTACTTGTAAATTTCCATAAGTTGAGTTATCAACCTCTTAGTCGAAAATTTTACCAATTGGTCTTGAATCTTCCCTCGGTTAATGGAGGTTTGATGTGCTTTTTTTAAAATAGCGGTTAGTTCCTCTTGGTTATTAAAATACATTACAGCATCTCCACCAACCTCAGTTAGGCTTGATGAATGAGCAACGGCTAACGCTATTCCGCTGCGTAACGCTTCTAGTACTGGAATACCAAAACCTTCAAACTCGCTGGCATAAATGGCCATTTGCGCATTTTGGTATAGGGCCGGAAAATCTTCGAAAGCAGCACCTTCTATAAAATGTACCTTTTCGTTTAATTTATTTTGGTTGATATATTGATGCAGTAGCTGCGCGTAATCGGTTTGTTTACCTACAAATACCAAATGATTATTGGTATTAGCTTGATGAAAAGCCTTCAGCACTTCCAATTGTTTTTTGCGCGGCTCAATGGTACCAATACTCACAAAATAATACTCAGGTAAATTATACTTTTTACTAACCGCATTTAGTTTTTCAGCAGTAAGTTGCTCTTCAAATTGTTCATCACAATTTTGGTAAACTACTTTAATTTTATTGGCATCAATACCTAAAAACGATGTAATATCTTTCGCTGTTTGATTGCTTGCGGCCACTACCACATCAGCATCAACACAAGCCTGTAAAAATTTGCGTTTATAAATTCGCCTGTCTAGTGGTTTATAATAATGAGGATAACGTAAAAAAATTAAGTCGTGTATGGTAACTACTTTTTTACCTTTAAATTTATAGATGTTGGCCGGTAACTCATTACTCAATCCATGAAAAACATCAACCCCTAATTTATTTAAAACACCCGTTACCCCAAACGTACGCCATAACGCTTTAAACGTTTTACCTAAAAAGTTTTGTGGCGAAACAACCTTTACATTTTCATACTCACCAAATAAATCCTGATACTCTTGTTTTATAGATGGCGTAAACAAAAAATAAGTGTGCCGTGGATACGCATCAAGCATACCTTTAATAACAAACCTCGAATAGTTACCTAATCCGGTATGGTTATTAAACGCTCGTTTCGCATCAAAAGCGATTTTGATGTTAGAAGGTGGAGGTTGGAAGTTGGAGGTTGCCAAATTCGTCTGATTTTTTAGTTCTTTGTTTATTGTTCAGTGTTGCTGCTCTATTAAACCGCTACGCTATGATCACGTAATGCATCATTTAACGAAGTTTTTTTATCGGTTGATTCTTTACGTTTACCAATAATTATTGCACATGGAACTTGATACTCGCCCGCAGGGAATTTTTTGGTGTAACTACCCGGAATTACCACACTACGTGCAGGTACAACACCTTTGTATTCAACTGGAGCATTACCTGTTACATCAATAATTTTTGTACTCATTGTTAAAGTTACACCAGCACCAAGCACTGCTTCTTTTTCAACGCGTACACCTTCTACCACAATACAACGTGAACCAATAAAACAGTTATCTTCAATAATTACCGGAGCTGCTTGTACAGGTTCTAGCACCCCACCAATACCAACACCACCACTTAAGTGAACATGCTTACCAATTTGTGCACAGCTACCTACTGTAGCCCAAGTATCTACCATGGTTCCTTCATCAACATAAGCACCAATGTTTACATAACTTGGCATCATAATTACACCTTTTTGTAAAAACGCACCGTAACGAGCCACCGCATTAGGCACAACACGAACACCTTGTTCGGCATAATTAGTTTTCAATTTCATTTTATCATGAAACTCAAACGGCCCAACTTCAATGGTTTCCATTTGTTGAATTGGGAAATACAAAATCACCGCTTTTTTCACCCAATCATTTACCTGCCAGCCAGATTCTGTTGGTTCGGCAGTGCGTACCTTACCTTTATCCAATAATTCAATTACTTCTCTTATAGCATTTTGGGTTGATGTTTCTTTTAGTAACTCTCTGTTGTCCCAAGCGTTTTCTATAATCTGTTGTAAACTCATTTTGATGTTGTGTTTGTAGTTTTGATGCCGTGAAATAACTACTAAGAAATTACTTACACAACTTTACGCCTATAAAGTGTAAAAATTATCCCCTAAACTTGTAGTAAGATTTTAGCAATACGCTTCCAATACTAATATAACAAAAGTTCACCATGAAAATTCGTTCACCACGTAAACCTAAATTAATTGAGCGGGCTGCAGAGCGTAGCGACTTTGAAGATATCATTAAACTTTCTAAAATATGTTTTCCCGACTCTGAGCCTTGGAAGTTGGAAATGTTAGAAAGTCAGTACAAAATTTTTCCGGATGGCATGCAAGTTATTGAATACGAAGGAAAAATTGTTGGATCGGCTGCAAGTCTTATTGTGAGTTGGGATGAGTACGATGATGACCACACTTGGAAAGAAATTTGCGACAACGGCTATATTACCAACCACGATGAAGAAGGGGATACACTTTACGGAATTGAGGTAATGGTGCACCCGGATTACCAAGGTTTAAAAATTGGTAGACGTTTATATGATATGCGCAGACAACTGTGTGTAGACAAAAACTTGAAGGCTATTTTAATTGGCGGACGTTTGCCTAACTACCACAAACACTCTGCTAAGTTTGGTATTAGAGCTTATGTAAAGCGTGTTATCGAGAAAAAAATTAAAGATCCTGTGCTCACTTTTCAACTTTCTCAAGGTTTTACCATCCAACGACTAATCAAAGATTATTTACCGGATGATCACGAAAGTGAAGGCTATGCAACTTTGCTGGAGTGGATTAACCTCGACTATATTCCGGAGACAAAAGAACGAAGCGTATTGATGAAAAAAGTGCGCGTTTGTGCCATTCAATATGAGCTACGTAAAATTAAATCTTTTAAAGAGTTTGCTCAACAATGCGAGTACTTTACCGATGTGGCCAGTAACTACAAAAGTGATTTCGCTTTGTTTCCTGAATTATTTACCACACAATTACTCTCGTTGCACGAGTATAAAAGTATGAGTCCGGAAGATAGTATTCGTAAGTTGGATGAATACACCGAAGACTATATTAACTTGTTTTCGCGGTTAAGTATGGAGTATAACATTAACATTATTGCAGGTACACATCTGCAGGTTGAAAATGATAATTTATACAACATCAGCTACTTGTTTAAACGTGATGGAACTTACGAAAAACAATACAAAATACACATCACCAGCAATGAAGCTAAATGGTGGGGCGTAAAACCTGGCAATGAAATTAAAGTATTTAACACAGATTGTGGGAAAGTAGCTATTAACGTTTGTTACGATGTGGAGTTCCCTGAAATGACTCGTATTGCTTGCCAAAAAGGAGCTAAAATTTTGTTTGTACCGTTTAGTACCGATGAAAAACACGGTCATTTACGTGTTAAAATTTGCGCACAAAGTCGTGCGGTAGAGAACCAAATTTTTGTAGCCACCGCAGGTACCATTGGTAATATTCCATCGGTTGATAACATGGATATTAACTACGCACAATCCGGAATTTATACACCAAGTGATTTTGCATTTCCACCTGATGCCATTGCGGGCGAGTGCAGTACCAACATTGAAACGGTAGTAATTGCCGACCTGGATTTGGCAGCCATTGAACGTGCACGTAACACAGGCACCGTTTTAAACTGGAAAGACAGGCGTTTGGATATGTACGAAGTACAAGAGAAATAACAAAAAAGCCCGACTTAAAAAATTAAATCGGGCTTTTTTTATAAATGAATTGAGGTTAAATTTATTCCTCAGTATTTTTATTTTCAATCAACTTAAATACATCGTAGCTAAAGCCGGTATTGCTAAATCCACCATCATGGAAAAGATTTTGCATAGTTACCATACGCGTAAAGTCGCTGAATAAACTTAAACAATAATCGGCACAAGCTTCAGCGCTTGCATTGCCTAGTGGCGATAAAGCTCCTGCATAATCAAAGAAATCACCAAACCCTTTTACACCACTACCTGCAGTTGTTTTTGTAGGGCTTTGCGAAATGGTATTTACGCGTACTTTTTTCTCTTTACCAAAACGGTATCCAAAACCACGGGCATAACTTTCTAATAAAGATTTTGCATCACCCATTTCATGATAATCAGGGAATACGCGTTGAGCACCAATGTATGTTAAAGCTACAATTGAGCCCCATTCTTTCATCGCATCTTTTTTCCATAATGTTTGCATCAAACGATGGAATGAGATAGAAGAAATATCCAACGTATCGTGCATAAATTTATAGTCAACATCAGCATAATCGCGTCCTTTACGAATATTTAAACTCATACCAACCGAGTGTAAAACAAAATCAATCTGACCACCTAAAATCTCCATCGATTTCTCGATTAGATTTTCCATTTCGTCATTTTTAGTAACATCGCAAGGAATAATTTGAGCATTACCACAAGCAGCTGCAAGGTTGTTAATTTCTCCCATACGCATGGCTATAGGAGCATTGGTTAAAACAAACTCAGCACCTTGTTCGTGTGCTTTTAAAGCAACTTGCCAAGCTATAGACTTGTCGTTTAATGCACCAAAGATGATGCCTTTTTTACCTTTTAATATCATAATTTAAAATTGTTATTCGTTGATTAATTCGCTTTATACAATGTTAAACAACGCATTAATCTTTTGCAATTTTATACATTTTCCGCTTACATTTGGCAAAATGATTTTTATTTTATTCTATTTAGTATCAAGCCTTACTTTATTGGCTCACCCACCCAAAATTTACGGCAAGCACGATTATTTACATGGCAAACTAAACAACAACCGCAATTGGTTTGATGTAAAAATGTATGATATTACTTTAAAAGTAACCCCCGAGCAAAAACACATACAAGGCCACAATGCCATTTATTACCAAGTGCTTAAGCCTGCTAAAATAATGCAGCTTGATGTACATGGTTTGATAAAAATTGATAGCATTGTATACAACCACAAACATTTAAAATTTACTCGCGATAGCAGTATAATTTTAATAAAAATGCCTCCCCAAAAACAAAACAGCAAACATTTCATACACGTATATTTTAGCGGCAATCCATTAATTGCAAAAAAAGCGCCTTGGGATGGTGGCTTTGTTTTTACCAAAGATAGCAGCGGAAAAGATTGGGTGGGTTTAGCATGCCAAGGACTTGGAGCCAGCACATGGTTGCCTTGTAAAGATCATTTGAGTGATGAAGCCGATAGTGTAAATATCAACCTACAAGTACCTTCGCATTTAACAGGTGTGAGCAATGGTAGATTTGTTGGTAAAGAAAATTTAAACAACGGTTACACAAATTACAAATGGCAAGTAAGGTACCCCATTAACAACTACAACATCACGGTAAATATTGGCAACTACAAACATTTTGGTGATGAGTACAACGCAAAATACAACAGCATTAATAAGCCACTTACGCTTGATTATTATGTTTTAGATTACAACTTTAACAAAGCGAAAAAACATTTTGAACAAGTTAAAACCATGATGGCTTCTTACGAAAAGTATTTTGGCCCCTACCCTTTTTGGAATGATGGTTATAAGTTAGTTGAAACACCTTATTGGGGAATGGAACACCAAAGCGCGGTTAGTTACGGAAACGATTATAGCAATACACGTTGGGATTTCGACTTTATCATTATTCATGAGAGCGCGCATGAATGGTTTGGCAACAGTATTACTTCAAACGATCCTGCAGAATTATGGCTTCATGAAAGTTTCACCACACATGCCGAGGCTATTTTTGTTGAGTATAACGATAGCAAAGAGTCGGCACATAAATACCTAAAAATGCAGAAAAGAAACATCGAAAACAAACAACCTATGTTGGGTACAGCAGATGTGTATTTTCATGATTTTGCCGATAACGATATTTATTACAAAGGCAGCTGGATGCTATACACCATCAGGCATGTAATAGACAACGACACCTTGTGGTTTAATAGTTTATTAGACTATTGCAATACGTTTAAATATAGCAACATCAACACCAAACAATGCATTGATTTTTGGGTAAAACGAACCGGCAAAAATCTTGCTCCAATATTTGAACAATACCTTACTCAAGCCAATTTACCAACGTTTGAATACATGCTAACCAAAGGCGAAAACGAAATGTTGGCATTAAAATTCCGTTGGACAAATGTGGTTAAAGGCTTTGAAATGCCCATAAGAGCAACCTTATCTAAAAACGATTATCAAACCATTACACCTACAACTAAATGGCGCGTGGTTGACTTAAATTATTTTGACCCCAAAGAGTTTAAAATTTTAACCGATCAGTATCTAATTGAAACCCGTAAGGTAGAAAATTAAGGCATCGGCATTTCTATAACTGTAGTGATATAGTATGCAAAAACTGTTATTGCAGAGTACACCAAATGCTCTACCCAAGGTGTGTATTTTTTAAAGTCAATGCCTTGCATTTTACAATAAATAGCTAGCATAATTTTTTCTATCAGGTATGATACCACTGTGGCGTATGCAATGCCTGTTATACCAAATAAATAAATGAACCAAAACGACAACAGGCAGTGAATAACAATGTAATTTGATGATATCAGATAGAAAATTTTGTTCTTCATTATGCCCATAATAACCGTTTGTGGGTAAATCATACGGCTTATAATGAGCAACAAATAAATATTGAAAATTTTATACCCTGCCATCAACTCTTCGTTGTAAGCATATTTAAACAGGTAAGGACTTAAAAACATCAACGCAATGGTGGACGGAAACAACCAACGCATTAATTTTTGTGATGATTTTTTTAGCCTTGATAAACCATCATCAAGTTTGTCTGCCGCATTCAGTTTTGCAATTTCTCCGCTATACACATTACTTAACGAGTTTGCCAAAATCAAAAATATAGGAAGTTCGCGTGCTGCATAACGATACATAGCAAACTCTTCGTCAGAGAAATTAAACTCAATAATATAGCTGTTGATGTACTCCATACTTCCAGCCAAAAGTATAGAGAACATGATGGGTAAAGCCCTTTTCATAAAATCAATGGTTAATGCCTTTTGAACCGTAATGGTGGCATATTTCATCAATAAAATAATGGTATAGTTAAACTTAAGTAGTGATAGTACCAACAACAAGTTAATGGCTAAGTTTAACGATTGTTTAAAGTACAAAGGCAAACAAAGCATCAATATTTGAGCTATAAAAGTAACAATCCCCCAAATGATGAGCGACTTATACTTTTCGTTTAAATAAAATATATAGTCGGTGATGTAAGTTGGTGTATTTAGCAAAACAACCAACGCAAACATCTGAAAAAGGTTTTTGTCCTTATCGTGCAAAAAACCCATTGATGCCACAATAATTGCAGCTACAATTGAAAATACCAGCAACAGAAAAAAGGTGTTGAACAACACTTTTTTCTTCATTTCAGGCTCGGCATTGTTATAGTAAGGTATAAGCGTATTGGTGATGGCAGCTACCCAAAAAAAAGTTAAACTTGATGTTACCAACATTAAGTTTTCGTATTGGCTAATAAGCCTTAACCCGTATTCGTGCTGATAAAGAATAGCAATTTTAGCAAGCAAAATAGAGATAAGGAACATCGTTCCAAACCTCAAAAAATGATAGATTTGTAAACTATTAAATTTATTTAGCTTGCTCCAGATTGACGACACAGGTTCGGTTTAATATATTTTCAAATAACCCAATTAACCTTTACTTAACCAAATTATTGTTAGCTAATCAAGCACCTGACCAATAAACTTAAGTTTTTGTTTTTTATCAAACAATAGTATTGTAGCTTCGTTTCTTCAATTGACTAATATTATGAAATCAACCAGAAAAAACTTCCTAAAAACCAGCGCAATACTGGCTGCTGGTGCCACATTATACAACTCAAAAGTTAGAGCTGCAGTAAATACCATAAATCAACTTACAAATGATGGTTTATTTGCACTGCCTAAATTGCCATACGCATACAATGCTTTAGAGCCTTTTATTGATGCACAGACCATGGAAATCCACCATAGCAAACATCACCAAGCATATGTAAATAACCTAAATGCTGCCATACAAAAAGAAGGCAGCTTAAAAGGCAAAAGCGTTGAAGAGTTGCTTGCCATAGTAAGTAAATTACCTGAAAGCGTAAGAACAGCAATAAGAAACAATGGTGGTGGACATTGGAACCATGCTTTCTTTTGGCAACTTTTAAAAACCGGAACCAAACCAAGTGAAAAAGTGAACCAAGCAATTATCAAAAACTTTGGTTCGATGGAAGAATTTAAAAAGCAGTTTGAAAAAGCAGCAATGGGGCAATTTGGTTCAGGTTGGGCTTGGTTAATAAAACAAGAAAATAAACTTGTAATTACCTCAACACCTAACCAAGATAACCCACTAATGGATATTGCAGCTGTTAAAGGCACTCCAATTATCGGTTTAGATGTATGGGAGCACGCTTATTATTTAAAGTATCAGAATAAAAGAGCCGACTACACTCAAGCATTTTGGAACATTTTAAATTGGGAAAAGGTTGAGCAACTGCTAGATGCATAAACTTTAAAAAATTGATTGGCATTTTAAAAAATTAATTTTATTTTTGCCATCCTAAAATGGTGGTTTTAGCTCAGTTGGTTAGAGCGCCTGATTGTGGTTCAGGAGGTCGTGGGTTCGAGCCCCATATTCCACCCCATCGTTTTAAAAGCCCAGTATTACTGGGCTTTTTTATTTACCCGGACAAAAAACGGACAATAATGAACTACAAACTAGCAGAAATATACTACGGTGCAAAGTCAGGTAAAGACATTAATAAAGAGTGGTTTGTGTATTATTACTACAAACACCCTACAACCGGTAAGTTTGTAAGATTTAAAGAGCGCAAGGGGATAAATAGGTTTAAATCCATAAAGGAAAGGACCGAACAAGCCAAATTACTGCAGCAAGCAATTAACGAAGAGCTAAGAGCAGGCTTTAATCCTTTTTTGGAAAACAACTCCGCAACCGATCAACGTACTTTTGTTGAAGCTTTGGCTTATGCTCTCGAAATAAAAAAGAAATTTAGACTAGAAAGGACATACATCGAGTATAAATCACAACTCAAGTTTATTAAACAATCGATTGTTGCGTGTGGGTTTGATACAATGAATATCACAGAGGTAAGCCGTAGGCACATTAAACCGGTTCTGTACCACATTAAAGAGAACAACTCAATTAACACCTACAACAAGTATTTATCGCTGTTAAAGTCGTTGTTTTCGGTTTTGGTTGATGATGAAATTATTGAGGTTAGCCCGGTGCACGGTATTAAAAATGAGAAAAAGCCTGAAACTGTAGGTTATAAAACCCTAAACTCAGACCTAAAATCAAGGGTTAAAACTTTGATGTACGAACATTCTTTTGCGTTTGGCGTAATTGGGGAGATTATATATGATACAGGGATAAGACCAAAGGAGATTTTGAACCTTAAATGGGAAAACATCAACCAAAATGAATTAACTATAACAGTTATTGGCACCGAAAGTAAAAACCAAAAAACACGCATAGTTCCAATTAGGCGGCAATTACTTGATAAAATTTTACTGCACTATAAAAACTGCAACAATCCTGATCATGAGTGGTATTTATTTGGCAACAAAAACACGCTTGAAAGTGGACCAAAACCATTTCACCGTAATAGACTAACTGAACATTGGCACAATGTAGTGCATGTTACCGGTGGTATAGATAGTAGCTTTAAGTTATATGGATTGAAACACACGGGTTCTGATGATAAGATTATGGCTGGTCTTCCGATTGAATATTTAAAAGACTTATACGGCCACCACAGTACCAAAATGACACGAGTTTACGCCAAGAAAATGCAAGAGAAAGCCGCGCAGGTTATTCGTGATACTTCGCCTGATTTTTAGATTTTAGCACCTCGTTAAATTCTCGACTGCTCTCGGCCTTATCATGGCAACACCTGCACAATGCTATCAAGTTTGATGGTGCATCCTGCAGGTGTTTTGTTTTCTTTCCAAATTTTGAACGCTTAACCAGGTGATGAACATCAACTGCACGTTGGCCACAATTAGGGGCTTCACACGGAATAAAATCGGATACATCAAAATTGTTGTGATGCATGTATGATTTAACGTGATCTTGCATTACCGCCTAAACTGCAAGTATAAACCGAGTGCGACCCCTGAAATAAACGAAATAAGCAACCACCAACGTACTGCATGTAGTGTTTCAAAAAATGAAGCCACCTCACGCACATGAACGGAGTTGTTTTTCTCAGTTGATACTTGGACCATTAAACTATCAATGATGTGCAATAAGCTATCTGTATTGCAATTGATAACCAATTTACCGGCTGTATCTATGTTTAAAGTAGCCGTTGTTTTGCCTATTTTCTTGGTTGAAGATTGGCCTTTAAACTTAGGTTTACCATCAACGCAATCAACATTTACCTTGGTTTCAATTTTAACGGTATCTCCAGCCCTATAAAATGTATCGCGAGTGCTTTTTATAACGGTATCAATTTTTACAATGCGAATTGTATCACCGGAGCAAAACCTTTTAACAGCTTGTTTTTTGGTATAAATACCAATAGTTGAACAGCCTGAAAGTATGGCTGTTAAAATTAAAAATAGCGAGATTCTATTCATTTCTCTAAAAATTAAGCAGCGTTAACGGCCATGTAAATTTCATCCCAAAGTTTAGGGTTGGTGATGTTTAAGCCATCATCAACATGTACTTCATCTTGTACGGTAAATTTGCCTCCCCATCTAAGCTCTGGTGTTTTGTCAAGTTCTTCAAGGAACAAGTTATCAATACCCTTTTTATCGCGCATCTTAGCGGTGTTAAACCACTCACCGGTTGCTATTAGTTGCAAGTTGAAATCTATTGCATGGCCAACCTTATGATTACTTCTTCCGGCTGGCTTAACAATTGCTCCACTAATCAATGCACCTTCTTTCCTGAAGGAGTTAGTAACCCAACAAATCAAGCCGTACTTTTTAAGCAGCTCGTTCATTATATTTAGTTTTGGAACAAAACTTTCCTCAACTAAAATCGGCTTATTGTTAAGACCCCTGAAATTAGAACCTTTATATTCTACAATTTTATACATGTACTAATGCTTTGTAAATTGTTTGAATAATGATTTTCCGGTGATGTCTCTTAGGTTTTCATCAACACTTTTTAATTCGATAAGGGCAATTAGTCCACTTACTATTTTCATGATTTCAATGCTTGGTGAAAAGTTTACTTGAAATACATGCGCAACTAAAATGGCCACCATATAACCAATACCTTTAGTAACTGTTGGCCTCATTTTTTTAGATGTGATTAATTCACCTCTTTTTTTAGCTGCTAACATTCCGGTTATAAAATCAGAAACAACAAAAAAACCAATGGCCAAAAGCATTGTAAATGCAGGTGAAAAATAAGTTGCAACGGCAACCGGTAACATTGATAAATATTTTAAAAATTGTTCTTTCATGCTCCTAAAATTCTAAAGTTTCTTTTGGGTTTAATTGGGGTGTCGTTTTCATTAGCCGATAGATTTACACCATCAAGCGTATAATTAATTGATGCCAAGTGTTTGGAAGCCTTAACTAAATAAAATCGTCCATCGTGTTCAAAACCTTTGATTATATGAACCACATCATCATTGCTAACAGCAACAGCATCCTGATCTATTATTTTTTGAATGCCGAATTGTGTTACTTGTTTACCGTGCTTTCTTAAAAAACGAGCGTACGAATAATTAACCCACATAGCCTTAAAGTAATCATTATAAAATGTTCTTAACTCTGGCTTATTATCCTCAGTTGGAGGCGTGTTTGGCAATTCTTTAATCGCATTTAAAAGTGTAGACGGCAAAATATTGTGTAAGTCTATTTCAAAGGTTTTAGCGCAGTGCGCTGATAAAACCCTATCAAAATCAATGTTTTTATTGAAGTCTTCAATTTGATCGATGAAATCTTGTTTAGTTAGTTGTGCCATCCTCAATTCCAATTAATTTTAACAAATCATTATTACCCATCCTTTTAATAATTTCTGCTGAAACAATAGGGTTAAGAGTGTTTAGTCTATCAATTATTTTTTGGGTTTTTTCATCCGCTTTGGGAAGAGGCGCATATTTACCTAACGCCCTTAATTCATCGTCAGTTAATTTCGCAATAACCTCTGGTGGCAAATACTCAAAAATGTTAGCTTGTCCAATACTCCAATCAATACCCGGAAACAATTCGGTCAACATCCGAGTAATCATCGCCTGACGGTCTGTTACAATCATTGCAAAGACTTTTATTGAATTAACTAAAGCCGCATTGTTACCTAAGATATTAGCAACCTCCATACCAACTAATACAGGTGGCACAGAAAGATGACGACATACAGCGCGAGGAATTCTATCCCTCGTTTTTTCTGTACCATTTAGAATATCAGCAATCGGGAATGGTGTTATTTCGGGCTTTTCTCCTGCAACTTTAGATTGTAAAATAAGTACAGAGTTGGCCTCTTCTGATGTAAACTCTTTTATGTCTGCGTTCAGATAATCCCACTCTGTTTTACCTTCTTCATCTTCAGTTTCAGTATCTATTTCTCCGGGATATGCAAAAATTGCTTGCGCCTTAAACCCTCTACGTATGTTGCGTTCGTCAAGCCTTTGAAGTGATGCATCAGAACGAATATCCTCTATACCAGAATAGCAATCAGGTATTGGATAAATATCCCCGTTATGGTCCTCTTTGATTTGAAAATCGCACCATATTTCACCCAACTGTTCACCATGCTTTGCAATTTCATCATTAATAATTTTGATGCGCTCTGCTGCCGGAACATTAGGAGTATAATTCCTGATGTATACGTTTTCATTTTCTTTATAACCGACTTCACCCTTTAAATGGTTGTATATCCAAGTTCCATCTGTCGTTCTACGAAGTGTCTTAATTGGAACGCGATAAATAGAACCAGGTAAGCCATCTAATTTATAAAGTATACGAAAGGCAACAGCCTCAAAAACTGCGGCACTTGGGGCAATATCAGCAAGTAACGCAGGTGCCAATTGCTTTTTATTTACCCGAAACGTTTTTGCTTGATCGTTAATAAAACCAGAGCCAATAATGAATGTTTTTAAACGGCTAACACAAACTCTTGCCGTACCACTATCGCCAATAGCTCGAATTAGTTCGTTTGGCAAATTGTCTTTAACACCGTATGAATAAACCTTTTTAAGTTTATTCTCCTCAACCTTTGGCATTGCAGCTTTTACCACATAACTACGTCTGGTCTTATGCTTTTTCATTTAACAAATGGTGGTTACTTTTATGAGGAATGATGTAAGTTTTAATCTCGGCTTGGGTGATGGTAGAAAGTTGTATAACCTTACCATTAACACACATAGTATCGTTGATGTGTTGTTGCTTAATGGTAAATTCAGGGTTGTTTTTTGGTTGTTTTTTACTACTCATAACATAAGCGTTAAGCGCATTGTATGCAGTGATATAACTTCCTGTACATGTTTTGCACAGTTTTTTATTAAAAACCTCCTCGTACGCTTGTAGGAGGAGGTTTTTTTCTTTTATGGCATAGAAGCCGTTTTTAATTAGTTCCTCAACATCCATTATGCTGTTTCAAGCATAGCGTCTAATGTGGTGATAATATCCTCCGTGTCAATAGCCGGTTGGAATAGTTTTGGTTTTTCGTAAAAGTTACCGGTAAATGTTACTTTTTCGGCTTTCGAATCGGTAAACACAATACCCTCTGCACCTTCAATACTACCTGATAAACCCCTTTCATCGTCCATATCTCCCGGCTTCCATGGATTACGGTCAATCCCTGCCACTTTAACGCGGTTGTCAGCGGTAACATAGATTACAAAAGCGCGTTTGATTAAGCCAAGTTTTTGAACCGCTTCATGTTCTAAAGGAGTGTATGGCCAAAAAGATATTGTTGCTGTTTGCGTAAACATATTACGCGGCTTTTGAACAACGGTTGTGTATTTAAAATCGTTAGTTTCTTTTGCACTTGCATACTTACGTAAGTAAGTAGATGCTTTAAGTGTTAATGCGGTAACCTCACCGTTTGCGCCAAAAGTAACAGATGCGATATCTGTTCTTTTGCCAACATAGATAACACCATCAACACCACCCGGAGCCTCTAACGCAAGACAATTGGTTGTTTCCAATGCCTTCATCAGTGTTGTACAATCTAAAGTGTTCATTTTTTAATTTGATTTTTTAATTGAAAAAAGGCGGGCGTACACCCGCCTTAATCACTACCTATAAAAATTACAACTAACCCATGTATAACACTTTCTGCGATGGGGTCATTACAGAAGCTTCTTGAGTGAAAACACACCAGTAGAACATTCTACGGCTATTGGCCGCAACAAAGTCCATTTTAACGTAAGAGGTATCGTCTGTTGCATCGCAAGACCAAACAAAGTCACTCCAAACACCACCTGCCATTGTGTTTTCAGGAATAGGCACAAACTCAATACGAATGTTATTGAAGTAGTAAGTACCATCTTTATAAATGAACGCATCTTTAAAATTAGATGGGTTATTGTTGTAGATGGTAATTAATTGGTTGTGGCTTTCAGGGGCAAAAATTCTGTAGTTACCAATGTTTTCAGCCGTTAAATTTTCGGGTAAAATAATAGCGTAAAGCTTATCATACTCTGCCTTAATGTTGCTTGATGTGATGGTTGTTCCGGTTACTTTTTTACGTTTCCCAACCGCACCACGGTCATAAATTAACTTAGTAATTACACCATCGAACTCAGATGTTGGAGCTGCTGCAACATATACTTTATGAGCAGTACTCACAGACGTTGCAGTTGCATCTGCTGCGGTTAATGCTGCAACGGCCGTTTTAGTTGCGGTTTTAGCACCGTTCCAAAACTTAACCTCCGCAGCACGAGAGGTTAACAAACCATACAACTGTAAAACCATTTGGTTAAACTCATTGCTTTCCTCGTTAAATGCACCTTTCGGGATGTCCTTAGCGAATCGGCTAAACCTTAAACCAAGTTCTTTAGCTGTAAAGGTTTTGTAAACCATTAATTGTACAGGTTGGTTGATATAATCACGAACCGATAAATCTCCCTGACTGTTAGATTCTGTTGGTTCTTCGTCATAACTTTGAATAACAACTGCACCGTCAGCCTCTGTTAAAACAATTTCGTTTTTAACGTTGTCTAAAACCGTAACTAACTTTTTTTCAACCGTTCGATTCATCATCAACACTTGTTGGAAGATATTATCAAAGTGTTCTCCTTTAAACTCAACCGGATTAAGAATAAAATCATAAGCATGACCTTGATTTACAGCAGAGCCAAGAATTAAAGACAAGCCAACAACAGTACCTTCAACAGCACACAATGTAATTGCAGGGTTAAGATCGGCAGCGTTGCTGATACCAATTGATAGGATTAAACCTATCATTAAATTAAGGGCTAAGCCCAATCCGTTTTTAAGCGTTTTCATCTATTTTTTAAGTAATTAATTGTTACTACTTACCTTCTCCGCTTCCGTCAGGTGATGGCTTCTCCTGCTTAGATTCGATAAAGGCTTTAACTTCCGGACCATCAGCAAAAAGCTCAATGTCCTCAGGATGCTTGTTCAAATGATACAAGGCGATTTCATCTGTTAGCTCCTTGTGTGTGATTGCGGTGTTTGGACCGAACGGGTGCAAAACCTTTTCTTTTTTTAATTTAAATGGCATATTAGTTAGGAATTACTTTTCTACGATTGGCCGCTGCTTCTTTTGCTTTTGCAGCAAAATCATCAGCACCCGAGCTTGTACCTTTTGGTTTTCCGTCACCTTCACCCGGCACAAACTGCGATAGCGTTTGAACGGTTTTGTTGATTTCAACCAACTCTTTAGCAACTTTTGAAGCGTTCTTCTTTGCTTCAATTACTGCTGTTTTAGAAGCGTTTATTTGTGCCTCTAAATTTGCAATTTTGGCGTTTGCAGCTTCTAACCTCTGAGCATCAGTTTCTAACTCTGCCTCTTTGTAATCGCCAACTTTACCTTCACCATCAACGGTAAACGTATCGCCATTAGCCAATTTGTAATCGCCAGGTGAAGCAACTGTTGTCATAGCTTCATCGCTGTATACAACAATGCCATCGGCTAAACTATCCTCAGCAAAATAGATTGATGAACCGCTGTCGAGCGATTCCATTTTAGCATTGGTTTGTTTTTCCGGAGTTCCATCCTCTTTTAAACCAAGCGACTTAAAGGCGTTTTGCATGGTTGTTTTTAAACCACCTAATGCAGCCAAGAATTCAGCTTTATTCATATCTGTATGTTTTGAATTTTTAGTAACAATTGCAGCTATTTTATCTGAGTAAGAGAAAAGTTTAGCAGACTTGGCAACCGGTTGTCCGTTAATGATAGCTGTCGCAAAACCAAGCTCTAAAGCTTTATCAGAACCAAGATCAGTTTCATCTTTAAGCATTTGCTCAAGTTCTGTTTTTTGAGCATCGGTAAGAGTTAAGTGTTCGCAATAAAAGTTGAACATCTTATCTTGGGTTTCTTTAACATCGGCTGCAATAGCTAATAATTCATCTGCTGTTAAGCGAGTGTCCCAACCTAAAGAATATGGATCAAGTGCAGGGTTATGAATAAAGAATTCAGCGTTTTTGCTGATATGTCTTTCATCGCCTGCCATAAAAATAACCGTAGCAATACTGTTGGCTTTGTAAGCAATGGTTATAATTTTTTTACCATCTGCTTTAGCACCAACAAGCATATCATAAATAGCAAACCCTTGTGTGGTATTTCCACCATTTGAATCTATGGTGATATGATACTCGTCTGCATCTTTATTCTCATCAATAAAAGCTTGTACATCGTTAGAAGAAAAACACGGTTGTGATTCGCCAAACATTTCAGCGTATACATCATAGTTTCCGATGTCTTTATTGATAGTTAGTTTTGCGATTTTAGGCATTGCATTACTTCTGTATGTGAAATTTCATTTCTTCTATGTGTGAAAAAGTAATTCAAACATATATTCAATAATTGAATATTTTTGTTATACGTACCTCATAAAATAATATGGATAGCAATCGCATAATTTTGAAGACCGACTTAAGTAGGACAACACACAGTAAATTCAAAGAGAAATACGGTCCACGTAAAATGAAAGACCGACTTAGAGAACTTATCAAAGCTGATGTTGAGGGCTTAATAATTATTCAAAAAACTAATATTAATAATGGCTGATACAAACGAGAAAATAGTTTTAAGTGTAACACTTAACTACTCCGATTCCATAAAACAAACGGCTGAATTAGCCAGCGAAATTTTAAAGGCCAAAACCAACATCAAAGAGTTGAAGGATGCCGGGAAAGAAGGAACAGCCGAATACCAAGCACAATCGCAAGCACTAAAATATTTAACGGACCAACATCGCCAACAGTCTAAAGCCATTCAGGACAGTATTAAGGTACAGCAAGCCAACTCCGGAAGCATACAACAAATGCGCTCGGAAATCAATAAACTAACTGCCGAGTATGTTAACCTTACTAAAGAAGAGCGAGAAAGCTCAAAAGGCAAGGACTTACTTAATAAGTTACGAGGCACAACCGATGAAGTTAAAGCCCTTGAAAAAGCAATGGGCGATAACCGAAGAAACGTTGGTAATTATGAATCTGTTTTTGCTTCACTATCTGATCAGTTTAAAGTTGGTGGAATAAATCTTACAAACCTTAAAAACGGCTTCAATGCAACAAAAGATATAATTGGTGGAGCAAAGGACCAAATGAGTTCTTTTAACGGGGTTATGAAAGCCAATGTAATAGGTATTGTTATAACTTTGGTTGCCGGATTAGTCGCTGCCTTTAGTAGGTTTCAACCATACGTTGATAAAGTTGAACAAGCAGTTGGGGCATTAAATGGAGTACTTGATGTTTTGCTTGGCAGGTTGATAACCGTTGGCCAAGGTGTAGTTGAATTTTTATCAGGTAATTTTTCGGAGGGTATTGATAAAATAAAACACTCCTTTGATGGTGTTGGAGATAGCATGTTAAAGGCTGCAAAAGCAGGAGCAGAATTGGTAGCCATGCAGCAAAAACTTGATGATATCAATAGAGAAAACATCATTACTAATTCTCAACTAAACAAAGAGGTTGATCAGTTATTATTAAAGGCCAAAAACAGAACACTAACCGAGCGCGAGCGAATTGCATTATTAGACGAGGCATCGGCCAAAGAAAAGCAAGCATTTGAAAACAATAAAAAAGCTGCTGAGTTAGAACTTGAAATTGCACAGAAAAAATATGACAAGGCAGTTGAAAATCAAACCTTAAATGATGCAATTGAAGATGCCAGAGCCAATGCAATAGCAAAAGTTAATCAACTTGAAAGCGACAGTATTAACCTACAAGAAAAAATACAAAATAGAAGAGATTCGTTGATTGATGCCGAATCACAAAAACGTTCTGCTGCACTTGCAAAAAGACTTAAAGAGGAAGAGGATTTTTTAAAGGCTCAACTTGATGCCGATGCGAAAATGCAGTCTGAACAAAAAGAGGCCGAACAGCAAGCATTAAAAGACAGAGAGGATGCGTACAATTCTGCTAATTTAATACTGAAAAGAAGTTTTGCAGATGCCGAAAAAATAAGGCTTGACGAATTGGCCAAGGGCGCATTAACACAACAAGAGTTTGATAATCAACAGTTAATAGCAAGAGAGGCACAACTTGAAGCACAGATTGCACTTGATCAGCAATACTACAAAGATACAATTGATAATGAAGTTGCACTTGCAAATGCAAAAACTCAAATTGCACTTAAAGAGGCAGCAGATAAAAAAGCAATTAATGATGCACGGATAGAACAAGAGCAACAAACATTTTTTGCATTAACATCATTGGCATCATCGCTTAATGAATTGGCCGGGAAAAATACGGCAGCAGCTAAAGCGATAACCACTGCGCAAACATTAATATCAACATACTTTACAGCACAAAAAGCATACGAAAGTGCGTTTTTGCCAATACCAACTATTGCTTCACCTGCATTAGGTTTTATAAGCGCTGCTGCTGCTGTTACAGCAGGTTTGGCCAACGTTGCTAAAATTAATTCTATTAATACTCCTATTGGTGGAGCTGCTGCAGGTGGTGGAGATTTTATGACCAAAGGACCAACCTTGTTATTGGTTGGCGATAACCCTGGTGGTGTTGAACGAATAAGTGTAGAGCCAATCAGCGGAAAGGGTAAAACTACAATTAACCCGAATGGTAACTTAGTTGCAATGGCAGGTGGAGGAACATTAACTGCATTTGGTGGCTATGCTGAACGAAGAAACTCTGATATGGGGATTATTGACTATGCTGCACTTGCCGATGCGTTTGCTAAACAACCTGCACCAATATTGCGTATTACCGACCTAAATAAGGTAAATGAAAACAGCAGCAAGGTTGTTGCTGTTTCGGAGTTATAAATATTTTTGCATCTGATCGTATATTTTCTCGAAGTGCTTTCTGGCTTCTTCAATCATATCATCATGCAACTTCTTCCATGATTTTTTTCTAAATGAAAATCCTTGTTTAGCTTTCATTTTTGCAACTTCAGTCATAAGCACGTTAATCATTGCCTCCTGCCTTAGTGTACTGCTAAGCAATTCGTTTCGGATATCAACTTTAAATCCTGGATCAAACTCTTCTTTTGCTTTTTGGCTTTCCATTATGAACAAAGTTTAAGGAATAAAGAGAACAACACACACAGAAGCGTGTATCCTAGTATAAATAAAAACAATTTAAAGACTGATTTCATTTGCAAAAATCTACATAGTTGATGTTAACCTTCCCGGAAGCAACATTTGTGTACTTGTAATTAATGCTGCTGAAACCAGGTCTTATTAATGAAATAACAAGACCTGTATCGCTCCTTAATACATCGTATTTAAACTGTATGACCGAAGTTTGAGTGTCGTTACTTTCAGTATTTATGTTAAGCGTACTCTGCTTATAAAGAGTGTCTGTGATGGTTACAACTCGATACCTAATTGAGTTTGTACCGTAGTTCTTATTACATTCTGTGTAGGTGCCTTGTTCTACATTTTCAATAGGCTTGGGTTCTTCCTCTTTTTTACATGATGCAAATAAAAAGGCAAGTATCATTGTGGTAGTTAGTACTTTCATACTAACAAAAGTAAGACATTTTTTGATTAATCAATAGGGCAAAGTTCAGTTTCTGTACTTTCGTTTTGGCCAATCTTATATTGATTAATTGAATTGAGATAAAAGTACCCGTTGATATGTATATCATCAATGGTTGTATTGATGTAAAGTGAGCGATTATAGTTTAAACTTTTTGAGAATGGAGTGCTTGAAGATATTTGGCAAACGTGCACATTGTTAAGCCTTAGGTTTAATTTTATTATTTTTTGATTAAACATCACGGCCTTAATTAACTTGTAGTTTCTATCAATCAAGGCATCAAAATGAAAATCATCAAAAAACAAATGGCTGTTTGTGGCCAATGCCGGTTGTCCTGAAATATTAAATAGGTTCTCGTTGTTTTGTACAATGTAAGCGCACCTTGGTGTTAACTGCTGTGTTGTTGTAAATAAAGGATATGTGGCCATTGTTATACCTCCAACAACAGCTCTAACTACTCCTGCAAACTCAGACTTGAATAACTCCGATTCTACCGGCAAAAGTTCATTATCAATTTTTAAATTTCCGGTGCCATAATCAATAGGAAGTGTTGAATCGTTGTTATCCTCTTTGTATCGCATGTAGTTGTTTTGTGCATAATTACCGAAATTATACTCAATCTCTGGCCGTTCTGATGCATCTACTAAGTTTGATACATCAATGGCCTTATCTTTTTCAGAAACATCATCAAACTTATTTAGGATGATAACTCCATTTTCATAATCTGTTGTTACCTGAACTCCAAATTGATTGAAAACATGTTTGATAAAATCTTTTATTTTGAGTTTAGGAGGAAGACTTAACGCTAAGTCTGTGTGTTGATCTCTCTGCTGTGGGAATATTTCATCCAATCCATCATCAAACTTTAAATAGCCATTTAAACAACTGAATTGATTTACAGAAGTATTCCCAAAATTAACCCTAATACGATAAGAAGTTGCAAAATCGAAAACAAGGTTTGTATAAGATAATTGCACATAAATATTACCAGAACCGAAATAAGAAGATGTGCCAAGTATTTGAGGAGTTATTGATGTTACGGGATTTATATCTTCAAGAGATACCGTAACTGTTCCAGTACCTGAAAAACTAGTAGGCAATTCAAGTAATAAATATCCTTCTGCATTTACTGTTTTTGTACTACCAAAATCAAAAGCAGTGAAAAAACCACTTCCAACGCCATCCCACTCCGAATTTCTTATAAAAAACAAAGGAGCGTTTGTCGGCTTTAACTTTCGAGTATTTTCAAGTGAGGCAAACGCAATACCATCACCAGTAGTTATTAATTCATTTGTTACTTTCCTGAAGTCAGCATCAAAAAAAGTCGTGCCAAACCTCTTCATCCATTGTTTATTGCAAAAAGGTAAAACGGCACGTTGAAACAACGTGTCAGTTAATAATGAACCAGAAAGTGTATAACCATATTCTAAAAATATAGCATCAAGTAAGGTTCGGTAATAAATAGAAGGATGAAAATTAACCGTATTCCCATAGTGGCAATTTGCATAAACAAAGCCTGTAGTGTTAAGCCTATTATTGTTTACAACATCATCAAACAACATGTGATCGTATTGGCTCAAATCAATGCTTTGTAAAAGTTTATCGCCTATACTGTCAATCCAATTGGAGTTGCCGGAAAAAACGTTGATATTGATTTCATCTTTTGATGTAACTATTTTACAAAATCCATCAACTATCAAAACCCCATTTTCGTAAATCTTAACAGTGTTTTTTTTTCGGGCAAAATCACCGGTGCTATTAGGTTGGTGGCTGTGTTGTGCAATTTTTTTATTATTGGCCGTGTATGGTATTTTAAACGTGTTGGAATACTCCCCGCTTCGTGACTTTACTTCCTGAAATTTATTGCACTGATAAGTCATAGCAACCGTTTCGTTGCCAAATAAATCTACACGCTGTCCGTTAATAAAAAAATCAATCATTACTGAATTTGCACAAGCTTGTTTTGTGAGAAAATAAACCTGAACGATAAAGACTTAAACTCTTCATCGTTGTCAATGGTTATAAAGTTACCTTCATCAATGGTTATTGAAGTAAAAACAAATTCATCATCAACAAAATCTACCTTATATGCCTGAATTGCATTACGTAGTGAAGCAATTTTTTCGACATGCTCTTTTGGTATTAATTGATTGTTTACCTCAATTACATCGTATATAGAACCGCGAGAGGAGTAAATTAAATTCCTATTGTTATTGACAAATTTTTTCGCTCCTGCTTGGCTTACTTGGTAGCGTTTGTTTTGAGTGAAATAATAGGTATCCCATCCACCACGATCATTTAACCATGTAATTAAAATAGCATCTGCTGGGCATTCGTCATAATCTGAGTATACTACTTCATCTACTTCAATAAGATTAACAAGTATTATATCCGATAGAGTTCGTCCGGCAAGGCTATAACTTATTGTCATAAACTTTGCACCTTCACCATCGTGGGTAAAGGTTATTAAGCCTGAAGATGATATTGTAAAATTAGTATCACCAGAAGTTTTTGAAAAGCCTGATGCAGTTTCATTTTCGTTGACTAACTGAATTAAAGTAGGCGTTTCTTTTACTTTAGGAAGATTAAAAACCTTTCGGTTTAACTTTCCGTAGTTAATGATAACCAATCGAAAAACTATGCTTTGCCACAAAATAGTAGGTGCATAATAACGTACAATAAACTCGTATGTGCCTGGAAACAATGTTAGGTTACTAACAAACGTTAAAACGCCCGTAGTTCCATTAATTGTAGCCACTGGAGTTGAACCGAAAATAGTTGGCACATCAAGCAGTTCAAAACCATAAGAACCGGCAGGATATGTCGGTGCTAACGTTTTAGCGCTTACATCGGTATTATTGTATACAGCTTCGTTTGGTGTCATTTTAATTTTCAATTACAACCCAACTATCCGGGTTGAGGTGATCAGATAAATTTATACACTTCATTTGAGTGAAGTTCTCGAAGTTGATAAAGTCAGGGCATCTACTTGGGTACTCAGAAGCAATGGAACTTATTCCATTGATTGTGCCGTCATTGTTGAATAGCAAACTAAAAGTCATACTCGTTTATTCTTAGCGTATTAAAACAAGCTAAGCTGTTGTTGTATACAGCACCTGAAATAGTAGGGCAACCCTCATCAATTTCACGGTATCCACATGCCATATTGGCTAAAGCTTGGGTGGTATCAAAAATGTAATATCGGTTGAGCCCGGTTGTTACAATGGAAGTAACATTAGCTGGCCTTACATATATTTTTTTACTAAATGGTGAGTAAAGCACACAATTAGCAGAATTGTGGTTAGTTGCTAAAATTGATGTGATAAGCGTGTATAGATTACCGACACTCGCAAATGTTGGAGTGATAGAAATTATTGGTAATGCAGTGCCATTATTATTGGTAACTACAATATGAGAACTAATCTGACTATATGCTGAATCACCCCTATTGGATGTAATAATTGAGATACCTGCATCACGATTGCCCGTTTCATCTATCCGATAGTAAGATGCATTTATACCTAAGTAGTATTTCCCTGCAATTTTATTTAGACCTAAAGTAGAAGATATGCCTAAGTAATGAACTACCGACTCATCAATATGTCGAAGTATCGCATAAATTTCATTATTCACATTACCACTTACTGATGCACCAATATGTTGCAGGTAGACTGAGTTAGATGCCAGATATGAATTTGATGTGATGTTTTTTATTGGAATTTCGCTTAAAGAAAGTGCAGCATCAGGTTTAACTTTTGCACCAGATGTTACAAAAATGTCAAACGCTTCAGAGTAAACAACAGCCGCACCAACCGAAAAGCGAGTAGATGTTATGGTATTAATTATTGTATTAAAATTAACACTTGAAGGATTAGCGTCAATCACAATAACATTCGCAGTACCAAAAACCCAAACTTCTTGCGTGATTGAGCGGTAGCAAATGTTGTGGTAGAAATTACCGGCTGTTAAATTTATTGTTGCAACACGCGCTGTGCTGGCTACAGACAAAGGGGTAAAACTTCCTACATCAAGAGCTAAGTCAGTAACTACAACAGTACGTGCACGTGGGCATAAATCGTAACGATAACGCCCATCACCTCCATAATTTACTGCATTACCTCTATCGGTAATTTTATTTCTTTTTGGGAAACCCGGTTCCATATTAGAAATCTTTTAATATTGCCAACACTGTAATTTGTAAACCTGAGCTAACAGCAGCGTTACATTTAGCGCGTAACTTGAAGCCAGCCGGTAGTGGTATGTAATAATTTTGGTCGCGGTCTAACAAACGGCCATTAATAAAATTATTATTGCTGTTAATTAACCTTAATGGATCAGGAGTTGTAATTATATCCCCCTGCCTTGCTGCTACAGTTGCTAGCTTAATTGGAATATCAACACTTCCATTATTAAGGTAAAGTGTCATATCCTTTGCTGCAGTATCTGTACTTGTAATAAGTATTTCCATCAAACGGCTACCATCAGCAGCTGCACTGCAAATATCTTTAATTGTAGTGCCATCTGCATTTGCAAATGTTGCAACAGGTGATGGAATCCGATCATCTTCAATAAAAAAGGCGGTTGTGTTTTTTGACATGTCAATTATCTCCTATAATATAAGCCATAAGGCCATAGTTTGTGTTTACTTTAATTTCTGTATCATCGGCAACCAATGGTGTAATTGGGTCATCCAATTCGTTTACAAATGCAAAGTTTTTATTGGAATTGGCTTTTACGTTTGCCCACGCAACTCCATTCAACGTTAATTCGCTATCAGCCACATTTGCATCAACAGTTTTAGTTGCTGCAACAGTCTTAGCTTCAATCATCACACCTGCACTATCTTTAATATTTACTGTTGCATCAGGTATAATTTCTTCTACAATTGCACTTGCAGCAACTGTTACAATACTTAATTCTTCGTCAAGCGAATTTTTGATTACTACGATAGAATCATCAACCACAATTTCGGAAGGTTGGCAGCTTGGCACTTCAACGTTTTCAACGCTTAGTCCAAGGCTGTTTTTAACAGTAATTTCTGTGTTTGGCACAACAACCTCTTTGGTTTCACCAGCCTTGATTGCAACATCACCAATAGATGCATCAAGTGTATTTACAAGTTGTGCTTCGCCATTAGGTGCGATTATATCTTGGTCAGGACCTGCGGCCTTAATTGCAGTAGTGCTTAATACTGCACCTGCAGTATCTGTTAACTTTGCATTGGTATTTGCAACTGTATAATCAGCAGGTGCGGTTACAGAGCTAATTAAGGTACCATCTGCACGTTTAACGTTAACCGTTCCACCTCCTCCCGGATCGGGTGGAACCGGTGGAACATATTCGCTATCTAAAATTGTATTTATAACAACATCATCGTTTATTCTTGAAAAGAAGAAGTGAGATAATTTGTTTTTGTAAACAACATCGTTTAGCTGCTTGAAGTTGGTAACGTAACGTGAAGCATTAAGATTTTCTACACAACCGTTTGAAGCCGCTTTTATTTCTCCAATTGGTTGTTCAATCAAAGACCCATTATCCACTACGGTGATATAATAGTGTAAAAACAAACTTGAATCTACTCCTGTTATGGTTGGAGGAAGTACCTCCCCTATGTAATTAACTAAGTAACCATCAATTCTAAATGTATATAAATTGTCTGTATCAGAATTAATTTTAAAAGATGCGTACTTTTCTAAAACTGGTAAACCAGACTGAACACCCTTTCTATACCCTGCATAAATGTAAACGGTTATCTCATTGGTTTTATGGATAACAGCAGAATTAAATGTTGTGTATATTGTTGGGCTTGAATGGCTGATTAACTCAAGGTAAGCATTAAGTCCACTCATGTAAACAACTCTATAAACTTGTGTTACAATAGTTGTACCACCAACATCTAATATTTCTTTTGTCGTTGTGAGTAAATCACCAACAGATAACTTACCTGCTCGTTCGTTGTTTAATACAGGCATTATAATCCCTGTAATAGGATGAAAGCCTGATTCAATTGCATATTCTGCACCAAGACCCGGTAATACTGGTAGGGTGTATGTTCTCCTTAGTTGGTATTCTATTGGCCAATATAACGAAGACCAAGCATCTGGTTGACTAACTATAGTTATCATGCCAAAGCCTCCTCTCTAAATGGTTGTAATAAGTCTTGTATCAATTGCTCGGTATTTCTGAGTATGAGAGATTGCTTTAATTGCTCAATTCTTTCGGCCAATGGGATATCAGCTAATAAACCACTATTTCCACCTTGGTGTTGTTGCCATATTGTTGAACCAAACCTATCAATGTTTGTGGCCACACTTACCGGATTATAATCTAATCCTTTAACGGCCAACCATTGCTCTATTTCAAATAATGCAAAATTACTTTGGCGTGGAGCTTCGCCAAAAACAAGTTTATCAATGTATGCCAATGCATAAATATTTAACTGCTCGTCCGTTAATTCATCACGCAAAGAATTAGCAAGCCGCCCAGAAGCATTTACAACAGCTTCAAATTCGCCCGTGCCTTTACCTTTCCTTTTAATGGGTTTGGTTTCGATAGCATGTTTAACATGATCGATGTACCATTGCGAGAAGTCTTTTAATATGTTTTCTTCAAAAACTGTCATTACTCAACAACGGTTAAACCATTTATTGGAGTTAACTCCTGCAATACCAATTCTTGTGTTAGTTTGCAGTATTCTTCAACGGCTTTCATTCCTCCGTTTTTATATGCATTAATTATACGGTTGTTGTGGTTAACCGGATATCTAACACTGTTTTCAACAATATACTTTTGGTCAGGATGAACAACACCAAAAACAGATTTATTGATGTTGGGATTATCAATAATATCCTTGCCAATCATAGTTCGTTTTTGTTTTACCTCGTAGTATGTAGTTGGTAAAATCTTGGCTAATTTTTTAAACTCTTTTGCTTGAAACTTAGTTAATTTTAACATACGGGCTTTTTAGATGTTAGTGTAAAGCTTACTGAATACCCGGTACAATAACCGGGGAATGTTTGAAGCTCTGGAGTTTTAAGAATTTTAGATGTGATGCTTGCCTTGCCTTTAATTCTGTTTTCAAAATCGGCAAGAAAACTCTCACTTAAAGCATTCATTTGCTCAACAATAACATCCCTTTCATCGGGTGTATTGTTAGTGCTATCTTGACTTACAAAAAACATAACAATTTGCCTTTCAATATTTCCCAGCTTTCTGTCGTGGGTTTCTCTAAATGGCATTAAAGCAACCATTGGCCAATTAGCAGTGGTGGATGCCAAAGAGGCATCAGGTCTACGGCCACGCACAAACGTTCCGTCAGGATTAACGGCAAGCAATGATGTTTTAAAAAGTAATATGCAGTTTAGGTATGTCATGCCGCTTTAGTTGGTTTGTGCGCCTCTGCTAACTGTTTAGCATAGTCGCTGTTTTCGTAATCAATAACTAAAGTTTGATATACAACACTTGCCTTTTGGTCAAGTATTGAATCGTATTTTAAAACATCGCCTTTGGCCAATGCGTGAAGGGTTGTAAAAAAACCATACTTTTCAAACCTTGAAATACCGGCTTGAACCTGCTCTTTAGTTGGCTTATACTCTGTTAGTTTTTTATACTTGGCAAAGAATGTTTCAAGTTGATTTCTGAAATAAATAGCAATCGGCCTTGCATCTTCAAAACGCATGTTCATTATATCAATCCCGGTATAAATCTGTGCAACATTGGCCAAACTTTCGCTAACGGTTAATAAGCCGCTTACGCTGTTTTTAATGTGCATTTTTGAGGCCTCAAGCATGGACCATGATTTATCACCGATATTAATATTAGCAACAATTTCGGGTACTGACTTAACTAAAATAATTGGCTCATCAATGAAATTTAAGTGAGGTTTGATTTTTTTTAGAGAAAAATCATCGAACTGAAGAACTAAATCACTGCCTGATAAGTCTTGAATGTTTTTTAACGTGCGTAACTGTTCGCTTTGAATAGATGAATTGCGCTCTACTGCCACAAAATCTTTATATAAAAACTCCCGGTAACTTGTTTTAATCTCAACAAGTTCTGCTCCTTTGTTAGTATTTACATCAATTCGCAACATTAAATATTCAATTTTTGAATATTCAAATATAGAATATTTTAGATATTACGCTAACAAACTTTTTACACGAATTTTTGTAGATTTAAGTTCGAACCACTCACGAAGTGATAAACAGTCTGAGAAGTCGGGAGAGCGGCCATTTGTAAATACTTTTTGCTCCGATTTACTATTTAATGTTTTTTGGCCACGTTCGTTTGTCTTACCTCGTTTAATGGCTTTTAAGTCCTGCTTGATTAGTTCCCGAACATCAACGGTTTTGCCACCAACTTTTACTTGAGTACTATGTATTGGCTGTCCACCAGACATTATCACAACTGATTGACTGCTAATATTTACCTTAACAAGGCAATCGTTAACACGCTTGCTTAACCTAAAATAACATTGCGTTTTAAGCATGTCATAGCTTTCTTTAATTTGAGTTTGTGGTTCAACGAGTGGCTGTCCTCCACCATGGAAACCTTGATAACCTCCCATTTTAACAGTGCCATCACCAACACCATCTTGATCAACCAATACATTAGACTTACCAATGCTGTGAGATTTACGCTCTGCTTCAATTGCTTCAACTATTTCGTGCGCTTCTGACTTATAGAAGACAATTGTTTTTACTACTTCCCAACCGTGCCAAACCATTATCACGCAAAAATCACGGCCAAATCGAGCGGCATCGCAAGTAATGTATCGGTTATTATTTTGATCGGGAAAGTTGGTCCATAAATTATCAAGTTTATTGTGCTCAAACAGCGATAAATCATCCGTTTTAATCTTCCAATTGCCTAATAAAAGTTGTGCTTTGGTGTTTTCATCTTGCGATAGTAAGTTGGCCAAATACTCTGGGTTCTTACTCATTAACTCACGGTTATTATAAATAGAACCAGGAATGAATGTTACCGATTTAACCATGTTTTCGGGAGTTGTTTCGGCCAAACGTGCCGTTTCCACAATCTCAGGGGCTGCATCAATAACCTCTTGCTTTGTATCACCCCAAACAATGTTATCGTTTACCTTTATGAAGTAGCGAAGTTTACCGCACCTTTCCGGTATTGGTAGTCCATAGGTTGGCGATGTATCGTCTTGGTCAATCCACCATTCAATAAAAGAGGCTACCCAGCTGTCCGGGTCAGGGTTACATGTTGCTCGAACATATGGTTTAATTCCGCTCACCGAACGGTTACGAGATAGCAGATAGAAGAATTGTTTTTCTGTAAAGTGAGTAAGCTCGTCAAACGCAATGAATGGGTATTGAGCACCTTGGTGATCATAAATATTGTTCTCGTGCTCAAGGTGCTGAAACTTAACCGTGGCTTTGCTTTGGAACTTCCATTTTAGGTCCGAACTATTCGGCACTCCTCCAATGCCTGCATAAAAAGATGAAGTATCCCAAAGGCCACCATCGTTTTTAATTTGCGGATATGTACGCCTGAATATTACCGCTCTAAACAGTGCATTGGTAATGTGTCGCAATGGTTCCATAAGTAAGGCGTAAGTTTTGCCTGCACCTGCAGCACCACCACCAATAACAATATCAGCCGATGAACGGAGAAAATCCATTTGAAAACCATCTTGCGGCCTAATTTTCTGCATTGCTATCGCGGCCATTGTCGGGTAAAAACACTTGTACAAGGTTCATTTTTTCGCCACCTGATGTTATGTCGGTCTTGTGCACATAAAGGCCTTGAAGCTTTGCCATATCTTGAAGTACATCAAGTGCAAATGGCTTTCGCTTATCGCTTTCCATTGCCCAATCCAATAGCTTCATACGGCTTTGAATGTGAAAACCACGCAACGATTCAATGTCCTTACCGGACATTGACTTAAAATCATCAAACGCTTTTTTAATGTAATGCTGCGCCATACGTGGGCTAATATCCCAAGCGGTGGCCACTTGATTACTGATGTCTTTTGGATTTTTACCAAGTACTAAATACTCCTGAATAATGCGAATGCGTTTCAGTTTCTCGACTTTATTTGCTCCTTTGTTGCGTGGCTTAGCCATTATTTTTTCCTTATACCAGACATAAACTCAATAGCTTTGATGTGTTGTTCCATCATGCCAATTTGCCTACGAATAACCATTTCCTCTATCTTTTCACGCTCAGAGCGATTATCCTCTTTTAATAACGGATCAGTTGGGAGATAGGTCTTGTGTTGTTGTTTCAGCAAATCAAGTTGCTCTTTTAAATAATCTAAAACATCCATCGCTGATATTTCTATTTCAATTGTTTTTTCGGCAACCGTCTTTTTTCTTTTATCTACCATGCCGCTAATTTATTACTCTTCGATGTTTTTTACTTCAACATCCCCAAACTCTTGTTTAATTGCCTTAGGGTCGCCTTTATAAAATACCAATATGTTTTGATGCACACGGCCAACTTTGCGCGAACCTTGAAACTGTTTTGTTGCACGTACCGGAACTGATCCAGCAACATTTAGCAATATTATTTCGTTGTAAAATGCTGCACCTGCATACTCAAACGCTTCAATAGTATCTTTTACAAAGTTTTTATAAAAACCATTCTTGCCTCTAATTTCAGATACAACAAAGCAGGCGAAGCGGTTTTGCTTCAATTTATCAACCGACTTTTTAATTATGGAAGAGTACACCTTGATAAACTCTTCGTAATCCATGTTTGATAAATCGGCAGGGTCTTCGCTGTATTTTTCTAAATCGTGATATGGTGGACAAGAGAAAACCAAATCGGCATAATCATTTGGTACATTGTCAAGTACTAAGTTACTATCTCCCGTTTGCCATGATGGCGAAGTATTGTTTAAACAAAGCTCTTTGGCCTGATTATAGTTTGCATTTACTTGATCTTCCCTTAAATCAATACCATGATAATTAAAACCAAGTGTTGATGCTACAATTCCACGAACGGAACCGCCTGCAAATGGGTCAAGGATATATCCACCAGGTATTCCAAACCATGAATAAAGAACCTCGCAAAGTACCGGGTCGAAAATGCTTGCACCCTCGTAAATATGCATTCCTTGCTTTTTGGCCTCGGCAATGATTTCATCCCATTCAGGGTCGCGGCCTAACACCTCACGCATTTTATTTCGCAACTCATAAACGCCTGATGATTGGCCGGACTTTGCCACCAATTCAATATCCTCTCTTGTTTCTTGGGAGTTAAGGCCGATTTTATTCCACATGCGCTTGCGGTCCTGCCAATACCCTTGACGAGTATCTATAACGCTAAATGGTGGTGCTAAAAACCGCTCCTTGAGGCTTTGTTTGGCCTCTTGCTTTTCCATGTCGGATAAAGTATCAATAGCCTTAAAATTGATGTCGGTTGTCTTTAACCCAAAGTCTTTTAGTTCATCAATTGTGAAGTTAAAGTTTTCCTGCAAAGCCTTTATGTCCCATTCACCACGATGCGTATTATCAACCACCATGCGTTTATTTTGGACCTCTTCGGGTACATCATGCTCAATAAATACCGGTGCGGTTTTATAGCCCAACAATCGCTGTGCTTTAATCCTTTGTTGCCCGGCATAACAAATATAACGGCCATCCTTGAAGTTAATCAAAGATGGCCGTTGCTCTAAGTATTGCTTATCTGCCTCAATGTCGCGGCACAAAGCGTTTAATTCGCTATCCTCAATCGTTCTTGGGTTATTTTCCAACAACTCGATTAGGTCAATATCTATGTATTTGTGTTCAATCATCAAAACAAAGATATTCAAAAATTGAATATTTAGCGAAACAAAAAGAAACTAAACTGCTGAAACTATCTACTGCATCCATGATAGACAATTTTCGGTTTTACATTTACCCCATACGTGACCATTTGATGAAGCCCTTGTATAGTTTAAATCGCCTTTACATTTTGGACACTCTATTTTCCCTTGATTTTCTTTTTTATCCTGAATCAATTTAAGGGCTTGTAATATGAACTTAAAATTTATGGCTGCTTTCATATTATGAATTGTTGGTTTTTATGTGTTCAACTATACCCTTCTCGTTAGGTTCACCCCATTTGCGAGACTTGTTTATTTCAAACTTCTCTTGAATGGCACTGCAAATGTCTTCGTATGTCATACCATCAGCATGAGCAGCACCATAAAGAAGTAAAAAGCAATCTGCAAACTCAAGCCTTCGGTCTGGTGCCTTTATCAACAAATCGCCAGACAACTCTTGTATTTCTCTATCAAGGTGTGCGATTTTACTTAATGATGTGGCTTGTTTAAAAGTTTCTTTTTGCCATTGTGTAATTTCGTTGAATTGTTGTTCTTTCATATTAAATTGTTTACAGTATTTTAAAAAAAAGCCGCTAACAAACTATTGTGGCAATTGCGGCCAACATTGCCACCACACACCGCAACAGCCCACAATAGGACTGTTAGCGGCAAGCGTAATATCTTTTACCTATTGCTAACTCTTGCCTGTAATATTTTATCAATCTCATTGCGACTTTTTTGGGCTTACACCTAACATACAACTCAAGCCTAATCTCATTTATCCAGTATTCAGGATTCATTGGAACGCCAGCCGCTAACAGCACATTGCCAATAGCGGTGGTTTCGGGTTTAATTGTTGCTTCCTGCATCTTATTGAATTTTGTTGTTAAGCCGAACATTTGTGGTTCTAAGTCCCCGCCATCGGCAATCTGCGAGAACGTTAGCGGCAACCCTAATCGACAGGCACGTAACCATATTCAGGATTGAAGGTTAGTAATGAACAACAACTACGTTCTTTTTTATTAATCCAGCCGACAAGTATTTCCATATCCCATTCTTGAATTTCAAACGTATCACCTTTGTCATCTAAAATTGACATTACTTTTTTAGGCATTTGGTCAGCCGTTCTTTTTTCCCACCAGTTCATTTTTCTAAAGATATGAGGGTACTTTTCAGGCTCTCTTGTAAATTTTTGAGGTTGACCCATTCCGTAAACAATACCATCGTATGCAATCACATCGCCTACAATAAATGGACTTGAAGGATAATCTGCTATTATCTCAAATCTTGGATTCATTAATTCTTTTGCAGTCATTTTTTTCAATTTGTGAAGCAAGGGCAGCCGCTAACAAGGTATTAGCAATATGGCGGCTGACGTGCTTCGGTTAAACATTTGTACTTTCCTCAACTATGGTTCTTTGTATCAGGTGTGGTGCTGAAAATCCGCCACATCGCTAATACCCGAACCGTTAGCGTATATTTCTACTCATACCCTCCTAAAGTCTACACTATCCGATTTCGCACCGAGTAGTACGTGGTTAGTCATTTGAAACAAACGGCCACTAATCCTATCGCCATACATGGCCTCAACTTCTTTGTTTAAAAGATTGTCGGTAAAGTGGGTTAACAATCCGTGTTTGGTCCACAACAAATACCTGGTATCGATTATCTCTCCAATTACATTTCTATCCTTTTTAGAAAAGTGGCCTCCAAGACTTTCTTTACCCAAATCATCAATCATTAGGTGGTTGAGTGTTGGCTTCTTTCCGTCAACCATAACTTTTACAGCATTGGTTGTGTATTGGGTAATAGCATCACCGTTTAAATTAAACTGATCAACTATTTCTAAAACCGACTTAATTCCAAACTTGTGTCCTATTTTGGTGGCTTGCCAAATACGGAACAACATTGTTTTGCCGCTTCCGGTGTTGCCCGTTATCCTTATGCCTTTGCGAATGTCGAGGCCTCGTTTTTTTGCCTCCTCTTTATCGCCAAGGAAATAATAAACCAATCCTTCAACCACCGATGCATGTTCTAAGTTTAGCCCTTTGTATTTTTTGTAGTGGTAAACCTCATCGTTGCTTTCCCTCTTGGCGAACTCTTGGGCGTGTCTGTTAAATATGTTTAGTGCTTTGGGATAATTAAGAGCCAAAGTCTTTTCTTCCTGAGTGTAAGTTTCCGGGTGTTGGACCCGGCCTATTGCCTCCAAAACTTGATTGATTGATTCCATTTTTTTCTTTAGTTAACTTGTCAATAATTACCTTGATTGTGTTTCTGAAGTGTTGCGTGTTAGAGAAGCTGTCTCCCTTGTAGTCTTTGTCAAGCCTATCAAGTACCTGCTTAACCGATAGGCCAGTACCATACACCCTTTGCTCGGTGTAGTTTTGGTGTGCCATCATTACTACTTCGCTTGGTAGTTTGGTGTGCATTTCGTTTCCGATGTACCACAACAAAACTTTTTGCTCGGCCTCGGGCGCATGAAATAAATTATCTTTAATTACACTATCACTTACACTAACACTTACACTATCACTTACGGTTGATTTTGTTAAACAATCACCAACACTTTCAACACTTGTTGATTTTGTTAAAATTTGTTGTTCTTTCGCTGTCTTTTTTGCCTCTGCGCTTGCTTGTCCGGCTAAGCTTCGTTTATGTTTAATTGTCTCGTACTTAACTAAATCTCTTTTTAACGACTGCTCTATTGGCCTAAATGCAATTGCTACTATTTTATTTGGAGCAACTGGGTTTCTATCGTTAACAAATGCTAACACATGTTTAAATAGTTGGCCTGCCTCTTTATCTGTTAACTCTTGTACAGTTGCATCAACATCACAATAGAGCAGGAATGATTTTTTATCTTTTGCCATGGTTAAAGTCTTAATTTTAATTGCCCTTTTGCTTTTACGGTTTGGAATACTTCCTCCCAAAACTTTACTATATCATCAAATGAGTAACCCTTTTTAATAAGGGTGTTATTTATTTTACTTACACGCTCGTGTACTTCTTGGTATGTCATTAGTTAGAATAACTTTAATTGATTGTCAATACAGCCATTATTTATCAGTAACCTTTTGCAGTTTGATATTTCTGTTTTGAGATTATCAATATCTTTCGGGTTTACTTTTTGGCCATTGGGATAATGACCTGTATCAATACATTTTTGATTTATAGTCATTACCCAATGCGCCTGCCACGTCAGTTTATTATTGGTGTAGTCATTCATTTAAATCAATGCGATTTGTGTATTTAACATTTCTAATGACTTTAGATGTTTTACCCCATCTTTGAAGTAAGAAGTATTTAATTCTATCCCTAATCCATACCTATCCATTTTATTTGCCTGATATGGAACGCTCATAATTCCACCGAAAGGATCACACACTACATCACCTTTGTTAGAATATCTTTCAATAATCCTTTCTATAATATCTAGCTGAAGGGGGCATATATGTTTAGTTAAGTTTTTTTGCGCCTGATTTGAATTTAAAGTATTCATTCTGTTGATGTCAGTCCAAACATCATCGTTTAAAGAAATTGGAGGAACAGACATAAACGAAGTAGGTAGCTTACCAAGCTCATCTAACTTTTCGCAAAGAATTACATGTTTATTATAATCGTAACCCTCATTAAACTCAATCGATTGCCAAATTTTAAGTATATCACTTAAGTCTAGTTGTCTTAATGTTTCAGTACTAAATAAACTTTGTCCGTTGCTTTTCCAAAAAGCATGAGCATCAAGTTGCCACCTAGCCCTAGTATAATCATTTTTGCTATGAACAACCGGAACATCAGCATAAGCATTATTTGATTCTGTTGGTGGTTTTCTGAAAATTAAAACATACTCAGGCAACCCGGCACCCATTTTGGTACCATCTTTGCATTTTTCTGACCAACCTAGCCTATATGTTTGGTTGTTTTCTCTAACCACATCTGTAGTTATAGTAATTCTTGAAAGTAAATGAAATCCATGTTTTAAGAAACAATTGTTAGTATGGTCGCTAAATGGTTCAATGCTAGTAAAGCCTGTACCATTCATATATGAATATCTAATCCGATCTTTAACGTGCACGGCTGCTATTCTACCGGGTTGTAAACACCTAAACATTTCAGGTACCAAATAATCCATTTGTTTAAAAAATAACTCGTTATTTTCATTATGGCCAAAGCAGTTGTAATTTTCTGAATATTCGTAATGGTTGCCAAAAGGTATAGAAGTAACGTAAAGTCCAACAGAGCTGTCAGGCATATTTTTATGTTCATCAACGGTATCGTTATTAATAGCCTTAAAATTATTACCTTTAATTTCAGTTCTTCCTTCAAACATTTTTCTTGAAAGTTCAGATTGATACAATTCAGAATTCAAACCGTACTCTTTAATTATCTCAGTCATTTGGTTTTGTAAGTTTATATGATTACTCCATTTAGTATTTAATGCTTTCATGATTTCAATTTCTGCATCGGTATATATAATATGCACCTCAACTTGGTGCAATTGCATAAACCTATAAATACGATGCACGGCTTGTATGAAATCATTAAACTTATAGTTAATGCCTATAAATATTGCCTTGTTACAGTGATATTGAAAGTTGCAGCCAGATCCTGCTATCTCAGGTTTAGTAGATAAGTATTTATATCTCCCCTCACTAAATCCGATTAAATAATCTTCTCGTTCATCGATATCTTGACTTCCGTATACACTTTTACAATCACTTCCGAAAGCTTTTTGAATTTCAGCTCTTTCGCTTTCTAAATGGTGCCAGATTATATAATTTGATTCAGGATCATTTTGTATAATTTCTTTAACTTTTTCAAGCCTAGCATCAAGGCTAAGTCTTTTTTCTTTACTAGCATCTACTAAACTTTTAGATGCGTTAGCAAACATTTCAGCTTGATTGGTGTATTTGTCAAATACAATTTCCCTATCAAATTTAACTTCGTGGTTAAAAATTTGAATTGGTGGTAAATCATAACCAGAATCATCATAACCTAAATCCGATGGTTTTGTAATAAAACAAGCCCAAGAAGACATCCAAAACCAAAATTCACGTTCGCGCCTTTCATACAATGTTAAATTACCTGCACTTGTACTATCTCTCTGGAAAAAACGTGTTAGAGCTTGGCCTCTATCCATTATACCTAAAAACTCGGAATAGTTGATTAATTCTAAATATCTATTTGGAGCCGGAGTAGCAGTACAAACAAATCTGTAAGGGATTTTTATAAACTCATCAATTATGGTTTGTGTAGTCTCACTATCAAGGCTCCGTAAAATAGATGCTTCGTCAAACGTTACTGCAATAAAATCAGTTGCCAGTATATCGCCTTTTCTGACTCTCTCATAATTGGTAATATAAAAGCAAGTGCTTTCGTCAATTTGGTTGCTGTTTGTAATATATTTGATATTGTTAATTCCAAGCTTTAAGCCGTCTCTAAAAAACTCATGCTTAACTCCAAGAGGGCAAACGATTAATACATTGCCGCCTTTGTAGTTATGAATTTGGCGCAATGTTTCTAATTGAATAATTGTTTTGCCGAGGCCAAACGAAAGTAAATCAGCCCTGCAACCTCCTTTAATATTCCAAACTACTACATCTTTTTGGTGTGGCTTTAAAATTGGATGTATGTTTTCTATATCTATATCAAATCCGGTTTTATCGGCTAATTTTATCTTTTTTGATAAAAAGTCTTTATAATCATTAAACATAATTGGTAGTTAGTTTTTGTTGGCTCAATATTGGGTTGACCTTTTTACAAGTGCAAGGTTTTTAACCTTAATTAATGCATCATCAAGGGATATTTGTTCTAAGCTTTTGGAACGCACTAAGTAGTGAAAATACTCCTTACTAAATTGCATACGAGGTTTATTTATCTGAAGTGTTGGTTCTAAAAAAATAACCTCAACATCTTTAAAGTTAACTCTATTGGCGATGGTATACGCTTCATTTTGAACGTTACACCAAATTAAATTCTTGCTGTTCATCAAAATAATCCGGGTTGTGTTTTTTCTTTTTCTTGTTTCTGAAACTTCTCAATCAACTGATCAAGTTTTTTTTCTGCCTCCTTACTTTCATCAAGCATTTTTTGAGCATAAACATTACCTGCTCGTTTCATGGCGAAGTATGCTCGTTGTTTTCTTCTTACCTCTGATACAGCAGTAAGAAGTGTTTTAAAGTCCTCCATGTTTAGAATGGTAAATCGTCTTCCGGCATGTTTTCAAACGGTGGAAAATAACCGGCAGGTGATGAACTTGGCGTTTGTTGTTGAGGTGTTGCTTGCTGTTGCTCTTGGTTGCCTGATAACAATGTGATGTTGGTAACACGCACTTTGATTTTGCCTTTTGTGCTGCCGTCTCGCGCCTCAAACATTTCCAATTCTGGTGTACCTTCAATATATATTTGGTTGCCCTTTTTTATAAAGGCCGCAATTCTTGTTGATTGCGTTGGGTCCTTCCATAAACTGCACTCAAACCAAGTTGTTTTTTGATGTTCAACTCCTTGGTTATCCTTATATTTTTCTGAATCGGCAATACTAAAGTTTATAACCTTTTTTCCTGCAGCCTCTCTAATGGTTGCATCTTGGCCAACGTGGCCAATAACTACTAATTTTCTCATTGTGTAAACTGTATTAAATTATTTTTTTGAAGTTCGAAGAAACATTTGGCTGTGGCCATTACATCGTTTAGTGCATCGTGTGCGCCCTCAAAATCTTGCTTAAAAAGGAAACGATGTAACTCCTCAAGCTTTGGCCATTTGAAACCATACGGACCAGGTATTTGACAAATGTTTGTTGTAGCCTGCATTGTACAAAAGCGAATAGGCTTATTAGTTGATTTCATACCCGCTTTTATCATTTCAGCCTGCACAATTGGTAAATCAAAAGCCATGTTGTGAGCTATGATGTATTTAGTGCGGTTTAGTAGAGTAGTAAAAAGCAATAGTGCTGATTCAATGGCCATACCCTCGGCCATGCTTTTTTCATGCGAAAAACCATTGTCGATCCAAAACTTATCGGTTGGCATTACCCAACCATTAGGACGAATTAAGCAGCATGTTGATGATAGGCAGACACCTTTTTCATCATACAAAGCCCAAGCCAATTGAATTACACGTGGCCAATTTTCTAAATCTGTTGCCGGTGCCTTGTAGTTTTTAGGCACTCCCGTTGTTTCTGTGTCGAAGAATAAATACATATTTTTTTGGTAGTTAGTTTTAAAAAAATCCGGAGCACTTACCCGGCTCCGGTTAGGTCCTCCATGCCCTTGGAGATTTGCTTTCTGTTGAGGCTTATTCTTTTTTGCATCTTACTTTGTTGGTACTTGTTAGGCACATATCACTAATGATATGGTAGCAATCCTAACCGTCTTCCATGTTGCCAGAGGTAAGCAGACAACTTCATCATAGTACACGTACTATAGAACTCATGGACCCACTCCCGAACCGCGAGAAAGAACATATAGCCTCGTTTTTGTAAGGGTTGTGGAGGTGTTGGGATTCGAACCCATTAATCTATTCGCGCATCTGCCTTATATAGTTAAAACCCACAACCGATAGTTGCTTTCAAAGGGGCTTTCAAGCTCACATTCGCTTCCTTACTGGTATTGCTTGTCTTTTGCTTCCTGAAGCATCACCTCCATAAGCTGCCGGAACCTTGAACCGGCAGCATTACGATTTAATTTTAAAGAACGATTTTCGGAAACAAAGCCTCCGTTGGGCTTAGGTATTGTTAACAGTTGATTAGTGTGAAACCCTTGTTTGTAAAATCTTCACGTTGCGGATGGAAAGCATCTAACACGGCTAACTTTTGCAATTCGGCCAACTCAACACTTTCTAACCAAAAACGTACGGTTGAATCAGTAACATCATAGCAGATTTCAACACGGAATGATTTTGGCGATTGACCCTTGAACAACGGTATTGTTAGCACAAAATCAATTGCGATGTCGCTTACAACTTGTTTTGCAAAACTGTTGTTGCGGTTGCCTCTGTTGTCTGCCTCTGATTTCATTTCACTTTGAACCTTGGCACTAAACGACTTTAAGTCTGTAACTAATTTCATGTGTGCTTCTTTGTCAGGAAAGTACAAGCGGCTCATTCGAACAAATTTTTCAAGTTCTTTTTGACCGTAGTACTTTTCCTGATTAATTCCGAAAGCTTTTAAATCAGGGAACTCTTCGAGCAAAGCCTTAACACAAGTTTGTAAATCAGAGCTTGGGTCGGTTTGTAAAAGGATGGTTCCTTTTGCTTCATCAAAAATGATTACAGCAGTTTTTTTGTCTAGCAATTCAGCCCTTGTTTTGAGGAAGTCATACACAGCGTTGATATCACCGATAATGTTTATCCCTTTTGGGTTAATTGCTTTGGGAGCGTCTCCCTCCAATACATGAATGATGATTGGTTTTGATACATCTACACCTGGTGCAATGTTCACGTTTACTTCGTTAGCCATTTGTTCCGCTTCTTGTTATTTGGAAAATTGTTTTTTGACGTTCGTCCGGCCTTAACCTACGCGAGCGGATGAAGCCTCCAAACTCGTCATAGTAATCAAGTGTACCGTTTTCTTGGTTTGCAAAACCGTACTGTTTGCCCTCAATGTTTTGGCCGTTAAACTGAATGTTGTTTAGTAACTCGCGTTGTTCTGTTTTCAAGAGTTTAATCTCAGCCTTGAATTGATCAGATATGGATTTCAATTCGTCTTCCTTATTAAGGACCTGAATTGATTTGAGTGAGAATTCCGATTGTGTTGCGCTTAACTCTTCTTGAGAGAAAGCTTTGAAGTATTGACCTTCTTCAACAACGTCAGCATGGTTTTTAATGAACTCTTGTCGCTGGTCAAGAGGCATGTTTTTTAAGTGTTCCATTATATATTAATGAAGTATTGTTTATATCTTGTACCTTCTACATATTCGCTTTTAATATCAAGCCCTTTATAGTCGCGTAAGTCCTTAACTCTTCGCCTTAAATCGCCAACCTGATACTTTATTAAAGCTGTTGTTGTTGTTAGTTTTTCGCCTCGCATCAATGCCTCATAAACTATTTTACACTGTTTGTTAAAATGGTCCTTGTGTTCGATAAACTTTTCTTCACTCTCCCTATTGTTGTGAGGGTGCGTAAAGTCGAATTGCATTTGATACTCCATAGCGTTAGTTGATTGAAACGGGTAACAATTCTTTCATTGCCCAATTAGGTTGCTTCATTAAAATGATACCGCTGTTGCCCTCCTCGGCCATTGCATCAAAGCCCGGATAAGTATCTAATTCTTTGCAATCCTTAATGGTTTGAAGTGCGTTGTGATATTTGTATTTACCATTTTGCAAATCGTCAGCATCCCAAAACAATACAGCAGGTAAGTATGGAGCTACCGTTTGTAGCATGATTGTGATTACACAATTAAACTTACGGCCGGTGGCATGTGATGCAACTTCTAAATACATCCCCTCTGAAAGCTCGTATTTGTATTGTGCGCTATCGTATTGGAATTTATCAACCGTTTCAGCGTGAGTTGTTTTAAAACTGATGATTGCGTTAACTCCAATATTTTCTTCAAAATTCATGGCATCAGGACGAACCTTAACATCTAATCCCGTACTTGGGTCTTGGGTGTATATTGAAGTTTCGAAACACGCACCACGTAATAATTTAGGAATGATGCCGTTTCCGTACCTGTAGTAATTGCTTTTGATTACTTTGATAATCATTGCATGTTCTTCTGTAACTGCAATCTTGCCAGATGCCAACATTAAAAGGCGGTAGTAAGCTTTTTTACCTGAAAGCTTGGTTAAATCTGAGCCTGAGTTTTTAGCAGCGGTTTTGCAATTAATCAGCATGTCAACATCAACCTGCTTTTCCCAAAAATCAATTAACGTGTCTATACCTTCATTGCTTGCTAAATTTGCGCTTGGCTCAACCAATACTAAATCAAACAAATCCGGCTCAAGGAATGCCATGTGGCAAAAAGTACCAAGCTCGAAGTGTGATTTGTCTTTTTGCGGCAACGACTTGTTAATGTAATGGAAGTAGTGAAGAGGTGTTTTTAAAGCCTCTTTACAAGCAGACGAAGAAATTGCTTTATTGGCTAAGTATTGGTCCATTTCATCCTTAACCAATATGCCGTTTACCGACAATGTTTCCGGGTAAATAACAACCGGTTCTTCGGATTGGTGCAACTGAAGATGCTCAATAATTAAATCAACAGTTGCGTAGTCCGTGTCGGAGTAGAGCAGTTTGTTTAACTCCTTCTCCTCAACAACTGCCTGATTCAAATCAGGCAGTTGTGTTGTGTCAAAATCATTTACCATTAGATGTTAACTACTAAGGGTTTAACACTCCATGAATCTGATTTAAACGAGTTGGTTTTATTGGTTTTCTTACCTAAGTAAGTTACCAATAAAGGTGTACCTCGTTTGATGTTGTTGGCTTGCAAAGCACCAACTAAACGTTTACTTCCGTTACTAACGGATTTAACTTCGCCATTAATGTTTTCAAGGAAGAATGCACACTCTAAATCAATGATGTCTTCCGAATTCATGTCCTTAACACCTCTTACATCAATGCGGTCAAAAAACATTCGCTTGCTTTCGCCTGGTGTTTCGGGTGTCCAATAATCAGCCATTAAATCAAATGGTACTGATTGCGCATCATCTAATGATGGTAGCGGCTTAGTTAAATCAACTGTTGGGAATGAAACGTTGTTGTTTTGTGTCGCAACATCTTGTGTTGCGTTTTCTTTTACGATTGTCATAATTATTATTGATTGGTAGTTTTATACTTGTTAATGATGCCAATAAACCTATTCATTAGGCTGTGTGCCTCGGTTACATAAGCATTGGCGATGTCTTCAATCTCTTTGGATTGAAAAGTTAGATCTTTAGGAAAGTCGATAACCATTGACTTTATAATGTTTTCAGCCTTTATTACATCGGGCTGAACCTCTATAAGTTTTGCTTCGTATTCGGCCTGTTGTTTTTCCTCTTGCTTGCGTTTTTCATCGGCCAATCTTTGTTTTTCAATTGCATCTAAACGGTCCTGCTCGGCTTTTGCTGCTGCCTCTTTTTCTGCTTTCATACGAGCCTTTTCTGCCTCCATTTCTTCACGCTCTTTTTTCAACTTTAGTTGCTCGGCTGCTTGTTCTTGGCGTTGTTTCTCCAACTTATCCTTTTCTGCTTTTATACGTGCCTGCTCGGCTGCTTTTTCTGCTGCTTCTTTTTCCTCTTGTTGTTTACGTGCTGCTTCCTCGGCTGCTTTTATTTCTGCTAATCTGCACTGCTCGGCCTCGTATTCCTCTTTGCATTTATCAACCTTAGCTTCAAACTGTTCATCAGTAAGACTAACCAAAACATCGTAATCAATTACAGCATTGTATTGAGCCAATGCATCAATACGACCTTGTATTTTTAGTTTGGCAATACGTTCTGCCTCGGCTTTTTTCTCGGCCTCTTCACGCTCAAAATCTTCCTCAAGTTTTGATAAACGATCTTCCTCCGGTGATATGATGGCAACTAAGTCTTTCTCACGCTCCATAATCATTTTGCTAATTGGAGTAAGAATATCACGCATTGATTTTCCCTCACGCTGAACGGCTGCACGTTCAGATTTTAAGGTTTTACGCATGGTTGAAACAATTTTGTAATCATCCTTGCTTTCTAATTTTGCAAAAACAATTGCTGCAGCTTCGTTTTTTAGGTTAATTAATGCTGCTTTCCTGGCCTCAAAACTTTGCAAACCGCTTGTTATCTTTTCAAGATCGGTTCCAGTAGTTGGTGTTGTTGTCATAACTTTAATTGGTAGTTAGTTTTTTTATTATTTGGTTATAAACTTCATCTGCTTTGTTGCTGTGTGTTACTGGGTGTTGCTCTTTAATTTTATCGGTAACTACACAAACAATATCAATCCTATATTTTTGTGTGTATGGCTTATGCATCAACCGAACTTTGTCCGGAAGATGAATACTCAAACCAATGCACTTGTAAGGGTCTACATCGTTACTTTTTCCCATCCGCTTTTGATGTATTCTTTAATTACAGTTTCGATATTGTGTTCAACATAGTTTTGAATATCTCTGGTAACCGCTACTTGTTTATGGTTACCATCGTGATCAACACTATCAAAAGTGGCATCATCAAACAATCCTGAGTTAACAGCAAAATCAATTAACATGGTTGTTGCAATAGAGCTGTCGGTGAATAGGTCGGGTTCGTTTTTATTTTCTTCCCAAGTCCACAACACGTTGATGATGCCTTTGCTTTCGTTCCAATCCTCAATAAAAACATTACGTGTATCGTAAGGCAGCTTATCCGGCTTGCCTATAAAATCAGGTAATGAGTAATTTTGAAATTGAGTAATGGTCATTCGTAACCATGGTTTAAGTTCAGGGTATATCTCGTTTATGCGAGCGGCCATAATATCAAGGCACTCTCTGGCCTCAACATTTAGCCCAAGAGAAGACAACTCCTCGCACAACTCAACAGCCTTATGGAAAGCAGGGTAACTGGCTTTCTCTTGCCCATTCAAAAACAGTGCGGTTTCGTTTTCAAAAACAGCTGCTATTTCTTTTAAAATGCGCTCTCTGGTTTTGTGCAAGTGCCTTTCAAGGTCTTGTTCTCCCATTAGTAAGTTGTGGGCGAATTCCTCCAATGTTATTGATGGAATAGAATTTTCGATTACATTTGCAATTGTGTTCATAATTATTAATTGGTAGTTAGTATTTATTGTCACCAAAGGGACCGCGTTTAATGCGGTCTTTTTTGTTACCTCGGATTACATAGTAAAATGCAAAGCCTAAGAAGATATAAATCAAGGTTATTAAAACACCCATTACATCGGTACTTGGTCCGTGTGTTACAAGAAAATCAATGCATTTATCTACTTTTTCCATTTATGTGTTTTTTAAAGGTTTTACTTCTAATTGATGCACGGTAATCGTTTACTGTTCTCAACTCTTTTTGCTTTTTATGCCCGGTAACCATCATCAACACTTCTTTTGTTTTTGACAATTCCTTCTCGATAGAAGCTAACTTATCAAGTATGAGTTGATCTGTATTCATTAGTCTGTGATTAATTCGGGCTGTGTAGATTCGTAAGTCTCACAGATAACAGCATCATCATTTAATCCCAACAACTCTTTAATTGCTGATAAATAATGAGGCAAGCACAACGTTGGAGATTCAGCCAATACTTGTCTTTTAATTGTGTACTGTGTTGTTCTTACTTTATCAGCAAGCATACCCATAAGCCCTTCACTTTTTAGAAGCTCGCTTTTTACTTCCGGTGTTAGTCTGCTTTTAAGTGCCATTTTGTATATGTTAATTATTTTGTTATATCTTTGTTTCAAACTGTGATACAAATGTACAGTACATTTTATAAAAGTCAAGTACATTTTAACAAAAGTTATTAACATTTTTATTGTGTATAGTCAGGGAGAAATATTAAAGCATCAAATTAAACTGCATGGGTTCACCCAAGCCGATTTCGCTGATAAAATTGGCGTAACAAGGGGATACATACAGCAATTAGTAAGTAAAGTTCACCTTACTGATGATGTAATTGAACGAATGTGTACAGTACTTGAGATAAAAAAAGATGTATTTGATGTTCCTAAAAATTTAGTAGCTGAAGAGAGTGTACAGTACATAAAAAAACAACAAGGCGTGCCATACTATGATGTGGATGCAGCAGCCTCTAATGTAGAAACCTTTGACGACAAGCCAGAAACCGTGACAGCATACATAACTATACCCTCATTTCAAGATTGCAATTTTTACGTTAACATTTTTGGCCACAGCATGTACCCTAAGTATTGCTCTGGCGAAATAATAGCGTGTAAGAAAATAGAACACCATTCATATTTACCATTCGGAGAAGCCTTTTTAATAAAACTAAAAGACGGCAACAGATATGTAAAGTATATACGTAAAGGCAGCGATAAATCAAGTTGGTTATTGGTTAGTGAAAATGAAAAATATGACCCATTTGAAGTACATATTGATATGGTTGACAGCGTATACATAATTAAGGGTAAAATAACCAAGAACATGATATGATAGGTCATAGACTAAAGTTGGCAAGGCGCGAGCGTGGTTTAACACAAGGCGAAGTTTCTCAAACCATAAAGCGGCCTCAATCCATCATTTCAAAGATTGAAAACAATGAATTGCAGCCTAGTTTAGAAATGTTGATTAGTTTAAAAAGGCTCTATAATACCACGTATGACTTCATTTTGGAGGGCAAAAAACAGGACAAAAAAACGGACAAAAAAGAATAATTTATAACATACTGGCAAATTAAAAACCCAATAAAATAAGGGGCTTAGCAAGGTGAAAAAGGTGGATTTTAGTTCCCCATATTCCACCCATCGTTTTTAAAGCTTCACATTTTTGTGAGGCTTTTTTATTGATAATATTTGGGAGTGGGTTCCCCCGAGCACTCGGGGCATATTCCACCCATCGTTTTTAAAGCTTCACATTTTTGTGAGGCTTTTTTTATTGATAATATTTGGGAGTGGGTTCCCCCGAGCACTCGGGGCATATTCCACCCAACATCGTTTTAAAAGCTTCACTTTTTGTGAGGCTTTTTTGTTTATGCTGTTTTGCAACGCATTAGGCCAATTGTTCCGTAATTAAATTAATTAACTAAACTGCTATATTGCGCCCAATGATTGCTCGCAAACTATATTATAGTTTATCTCCAAAAATGCGCAGGGTTGCCCGCAAATGGATGTATTTTCCTAGTGATGTTTTTGATTTACTAACCGGAAAAAGAAACCCAATGGTACCGCCCAAAGGCATGATTTTTACCGGATCGGGCGATTTTGAACAATCGGGTAAAGCATTGGTGCAACTTTGCATTGATTATGCAAACTTAAAACCTGATGGAGCGCTACTTGATGTGGGTTGCGGCATTGGTCGCTTAGCCATTCCGCTTACACAATATTTAACACCTAATGGCAAATACGAAGGCTTTGACGTTGTGCCGGATGGCATTAATTGGTGCAAAGAAAAAGTAAGCAGCAAGTATCCCAATTTTAACTTTACCTACACTCCACTTCGTAACGATTTATACAATTTAGATACTCAACAAGAAGCGCATCAATTTGTATTTCCATACGCTGATAATACTTTTGATGTGGTGGTTTTAACGTCTGTGTTTACGCACATGCAGCCTGCTGAAGTTCAACATTATTTACGGCAAATTAAACGCGTGCTAAAACCCGGTGGACATTGTCTTTCTACATTTTTTATCATGGATGAAAACACACCTAACATACTCAAACAAAACAAAAATTTAATGCAATTTAAGTTTGAGTATGACACTTATTATTTACACGATGATAAAGTAAAAGATGCCAACATTGCGTTTAAGAAAAATGCGATTCAAAACATGGCAAATAATGCCAACCTTAACATTAAACTACTAAACAACGGTTGGTGGAAAGGGGGCGACAAATCGGTTAGTTTAAATTATCAGGATTTGGTAGTTTTTACAGCCTAAACATTTAAATAATTATGATATTAGTATGATGAAACTTATTGCCGACAGCGGTTCCACCAAAACTACATGGGCCTTAACCAATACACAAACAAAAGAATTTATTGAGCTAAATTCTATTGGATACAATCCATATTTTATTGATGCAGCAGGTATATCATTATCATTAAAAAACGAGTTGTTACCAAAGTTAAACAATGAATATATAAGCGAAATTTATTTTTATGGTGCAGGTTGTTCGGTTAATTCAAAGCAACAAATAATCAAAGATGCCTTATATAATGTTTTTACCGATGTAAAGTTGGTTTATGTTAACCATGATTTACTTGCCAGCGCAAGAGCTTTGCTTGCCGATAAAAGTGGATTTGCAGCCATTTTAGGCACAGGTGCAAACACTTGTATATATGATGGGCACAACTGTACTTTAAATATTGATTCGTTAGGATACATGTTGGGTGATGAAGGCAGCGGAAGCTACATAGGGCGCAAGTTGCTAAGGGATTATATGCGCAAGCTGATGCCGTCTGATTTGCAAGAAAATTTCAAGAGCAAGTTTAATTTGGCAAGTAATGATCAAATTATAAAAACACTTTACGAACACCAATTTCCTAATAGATATTTAGCCTCATTTTGTAAGTTTACTGAAGAGTATAAAAACAACAGCTACATCACAAAAATTTTAAACGAGGCATTTACTGATTTTTTTGAAAACCTGGTAAGTAAATACCCGAATTATAAAGAACACAGTTTTAATTGCGTAGGTAGTGTAGGCTATAGTTTTAAATCACAACTAACACAGGTTGCCAATAAATACGGTATGCAGGTTGGTAAAATCATTCAATCACCGATGAAAGACTTAGTTGATTTTCATTTGAAGCATAAAATTATCTTATAAAAAAAGCCGATTGCTTTACAATCGGCCATTTTTAATAATGTTGTTTAACTACTAGTAGCGATTGCCACCTTCGTTTCCACCACGGTTGTAACCACCACGGTCACCACCACGATTAAAACCACCGCGATCTCCACCACGATTAAAACCACCACCCGAACGAGGACGGTTGTTATCGAAAGTGCGCTCGCGAGCTTCGTTAACTTTGATGCTGCGTTGTGCAACTTCAACGTCATTCAAGCCGTTAATAGCATTGTTTGCTTCAGCGTCATTTGGCATTTCAACAAATGCAAAGCCTTTGCTGCGACCAGTAAATTTGTCAGTCATAATTTTAACTGATGCAACTTCACCATAAGGGGTAAAGACGTCTTTTAAATCGTTCTCGCTCAAATTATATGAGAGATTACCAACGTAGATTTTCATGTAAAAAAAATTAATAAATACCTTACGAAGATGGTATTTAAATCTGAAAAACAATAACTTTTAAAAATAAATAGCACTTTTTTTAATTAAACAGCATTAACTAATCCTAAAAAAGCCAAATCGTTAGTCACAAGTTAGTCACAAAGCCCCATTTTTCTTTTACGAGTAACCAATTTTAACTAAATTGTGGGCAATTCGTTCATGGTAATAAAGTAAACTATTCAACCTTTACTTACTAATTGCCATTATGTTTAACCTTCTTATACAATAAAACTATGGCTACAACAGTAAATTTATTATTAAAGGCAAGTGCAAACTTCGTATCGGATGAGTTAATCAATCGTATTGAAAACGGTGTAAAACAAAGCAGTTGCTGGGTAAAAGAAAAGCTTACATCCGAAAATGGTCTACAAATTCAAATTAAAGCGTTTACAGATAAGCTAGAAAAACTATACATGCAATTGCATGATAGTGGCTTGGAATTGGTTGAAGGTTCGGCTGAGATGATCGAAAATGCATCAACCCAATATTCTGTTTTCAGGGATATTGAGGTAACATTGGTTATCAATGAGTCGCCCGTACAACTAGTAGATAGCGAGTTTGTACAAATTGCCGGCAAAGTGCTTTAAACTCTTGTTAATTCATTTAAAACAAAAAGCTGTATCATATTACTGATACAGCTTTTTTATTTTTGCTGACTGTTTAGTTTTATTTAAATCATTCTAAACTATTTCTTAAGTATAGTTTCGTATGTCTTTATCCACTCCTCTGCGCTCATCTTTTTCACCAACTCAGCCAACAATTCAAAAGGAATATTTTCCGGCTTTTTAAATCTGATACAGCTTTTACCCATATCTAACTTAGTTTTGCTGTGATTTGGGTATTCTGATTGAAACCACTCCAACAAACCACCATCAGCATAAATCCCCATATGGTAAAAACTTACCGCATTTTTTTGCGAAGCTATGCTCATGAATGGCAAAGGCAATTTGGGATCGCAATGATAGCCTGAAGGATATACACTATGGGGAACCACATAACCAATCATGCCATAACTCATTTGTGGTTCGAATCCTTTTGGAAGGTTCGACATAATTGTATCATGAAGTTTCTTCATCACTTCTCTCCTATCGTCAGGTAGATGTTCCAGATATGCTTCAATGGTTTCTGATTTGCGCTGCATGGTATTAAATTTTATTGCGGCAAAGGTAAAGACCTAGCTCACAAAAGCCCAAATTGAACATTAAGCCAAGAAGTACCATAAAAACACATTTTGCAAATGACCAAAATCAAGGCGAAAATCAAAGCTTGACTATCAACTCATCAATTACCTTTACCCGTGTTAAACCAACAATATTTTTCACCTTATTCAAACCTTTATTAAAGCCCGATTGTTGTGTATTTGAGGCGATTAAAACATGTTATTAAATAGGTATTGATTTAATAATTTATTGTGTAATATTGCACGTTCCCAATAACTCGTAAAACTATGTCGACATCTATAGATTATTTAGCATTAGTAGTGCAATTTTTAGTAGCAGCGGGATTTGTTGTTACTACTATGGTAGCAACACATTTAATTGGCCCTAAACGCAAAACTGCCGACAAACTTGAGAACTTTGAGTGCGGTATCGAATCTAAAGGGAATGCGCGTATTCCCTTCTCTATAAAGTATTTTTTAGTTGCGATTTTATTCGTAATGTTCGATGTAGAGGTAATTTTCATGTATCCATGGGCTGTTAATTTTAACGAGTTAGGTCAAATTGGTTTCATGGAAATGTTGTTCTTCACCGGAACATTATTAATAGGATTCTTATACATCTTGAAAAAAGGTGCTTTAAAGTGGAACTAATTAGCCACGCACAGCAATAGTTTAAATTACCAAAACAGTAATTAAAATCAAACAATGTCAACAGAATTAACCATAGCAAAAGCACCTGCAGGACTCGAGGGTCCGGGATTTTTTGCAACTAATATTGATAAAGTAATTGGCTTAGCCCGTTCAAATTCAATTTGGCCTTTGCCATTTGCTACATCATGCTGCGGTATTGAGTTTATGGCTACCATGGGAAGTAATTACGACCTAGCGCGTTTCGGTTCTGAGCGTATGAGTTTCTCACCACGTCAAGCCGATTTGTTGATTGTAGCAGGAACTATCGCTAAAAAAATGGGGCCTGTTTTGCGTCAGGTATACCTTCAAATGGCGGAGCCACGTTGGGTAATTTCGGTTGGTGCATGTGCAAGTACAGGCGGTATTTTTGATACTTACAGTGTACTTCAAGGTATTGACAAGGTAATTCCGGTTGATGTTTATGTGCCGGGCTGCCCTCCTCGCCCTGAGCAAATATTGGATGGTATTATGCAAATACAAGAGCTTGTTAGAAACGAGCCCTTGCGTAGAAGAAACACACAAGAGTACAAAGCATTAATGCAACAATACGGTATACAATAACACACAAATGACCGAACTAACAAACGTATACATAGCCGATAAAATAAAAAATCAATTTGGTGACGCGGTGCTATCAGCATCAGAATCATTTGACATGTTGACTTTGGTTGTTAAACCGGAAGTTGCCCACCAATTAATTGCTTGGTTAAAGCAAGACAATGAAATACAGGTTCAGTTTTTAACTGATGTTTGCGGAGCACAATTCCCAGAGATTAATGGACAAGAGTTTTGTGTGATTTACCATGTACACAGTTTAACCAACAATATTCGCATCAGAATTAAAGCGTTTTTACCCGCATCAAACCCAACCATAGCAACTGTAACCGACTTATTTGCCAGTGCAAATTGGCAAGAGCGCGAAACGTACGACTTTTATGGTATTGTGTTCGAGGGTCATCCAAACTTAACCCGCATTATGAATGTGGACGAAATGGATTATTTCCCATTGCGTAAAGAGTATCCGCTTGAAGATGGGACTCGCACGGATAAAGAAGATAAATATTTTGGTCGTTAATTTTTAACGCATATACACATGAACGAATTTGACGATAAAAGCGTAGAGCAAATTGAAGAACACGAATATACCACGTTAAACTTGGGTCCAACTCACCCGGCAACACATGGTATTTTTCAAAATGTGCTTACCATGGATGGTGAAATTATTGTAGATGCAGTACAAACAGTAGGCTACATTCATCGTGCTTTCGAAAAAATTGCCGAACGCAGACCATATAACCAAATTACAACATTAACCGATCGTTTAAACTATTGCTCATCTCCTATTAACAACATGGGATGGCACATGACGGTTGAAAAATTGATTGGGGTTGAAATTCCAAAACGTGCACAATACATGCGTGTAATTATTATGGAATTGGCACGTATTGCTGACCATTTAGTTTGTAATGCAGTTGTGGGCGTTGACTCCGGTGCATTAACCGGATTTACCTATATGTTCCAATGGCGTGAAAAAATTTACGACATTTTCGAACAAATATGTGGTGCCCGTTTAACTACAAACATTGGCCGTATTGGCGGATTAGAGCGTGATTTCAATGATGAGGTTTATAAAAAAATTAAAGAATTTTTAAACGACTTCCCTAAGGGGTTTACGGAATTCTCTAACATGCTTGAGCGTAACAGAATTTTTGTTGATCGTATTGCGGGCACAGGACCAATATCAGCAGAAAAAGCGTTAAGCTATGGTTTTACCGGACCAAACTTACGTGCTACAGGAGTTGATTATGACGTGCGTGTAATGTCACCTTACAGTTCATATCAAGATTTTGAATTTGCAATTCCTGTTGGTGAAAATGGTGATACTTACGACCGCTTTATGGTTCGCCAAAACGAAATCTGGGAGAGTTTAAAGATTATTCGTCAGGCTTTAGATAACATGCCACAAGGTAAGTGGTATGCTGATGTTCCTGAGTTTTATTTACCTCCAAAAGAAGATGTTTACACCAAAATGGAAGCTTTAATTTACCATTTTAAAGTGGTGATGGGTGAAACTGATGTGCCTAAAGGCGAAATCTACCATTGCGTTGAAGGTGGTAATGGCGAATTAGGATTTTACTTAATAAGTGATGGAGGAAGAGCTCCATTCCGTTTGCACTTCCGCAGACCATCATTCATTTATTATCAGGCATATCCTGAAATGATTAAAGGTGGAATGTTAAGCGATGCCATCTTAACCATGAGTAGTTTAAATGTAATTGCGGGAGAATTAGACGCATAACAAATTCATAAAAATTGAAATGAAAGATTTGAGAGAACTAACTTTCTCTTAAGCATAGAACTAAATACAATGAGTGAATTAAAAGAAGTTCGTTTCAGTGCCGAGTCGGAAGCTTTAATACAAAATCTGATTAAGCGTTATCCGGAAGGTAAGCATAAGTCGGCACTTATTCCGGCATTACACATTGCACAAGCTGAATTTGACGGTTGGTTAAGTGTGCCCGTAATGGATAGGGTTGCCGAGATTTTAAACATCAAACCAATTGAGGTGTATGAGGTGGCTAGTTTTTATAGCATGTTTAACCTTAAACCTGTTGGCAAATGTTTAATTGAAGTGTGCAGAACAAGTAGCTGCTGGTTACGCGGAGCAAATGATGTGGTTGCGCATATAGAAAAACGACTTGGCATTAAGGATGGCGAAACCACTCCTGATGGAAAATTCACTTTAAAAACAGTTGAGTGTTTAGGTAGTTGTGGCACTGCACCTATGTTACAAATTGGTGAGCATTTCCACGAAAACTTAACCCTCGAAAAAGTTGATGAATTAATTAACAAGTATAAAACTGAAACCAAACACAGTACATACTTGGATGGTACAACTTTTAGAAAGAATTAACTGACATGGGACGCAAAATACTTTTAGAACATATAGACGTACCGGGCATCAACACTTATGATGTATACCGCAGTAAAGGTGGCTACTCATCAGTTGAAAAAGCCCTTAAAACCATGAAACCTGAAGATGTAGTGGAAGAGGTAAAAAAATCAGGTTTACGTGGACGTGGTGGTGCAGGTTTCCCTACGGGAATGAAATGGAGTTTTTTAGCTAAACCTGAAGGTGTGCCACGCTACTTAGTTTGTAATGCAGACGAGAGTGAACCGGGCACTTTTAAAGACCGCTACTTAATGGAATATATTCCTCACTTATTAGTAGAGGGTATGATTACATCCAGCTACGCACTTGGTGCTAATACCTCATACATTTACATACGTGGTGAGTATTTTTATTTGGTGCGTATTTTAGAAAAAGCCATTGCAGAAGCCTATGCTAATGGTTGGTTGGGTAAAAATATTTTAGGTACCGATTACAGCTTAGATTTATATGTTCATCCTGGTGCAGGTGCTTATATCTGTGGTGAAGAAACTGCTTTACTTGAATCATTAGAAGGTAAACGTGGTAATCCGCGAATCAAACCTCCTTTCCCTGCAATTGCAGGTTTATATGGCTGCCCAACTGTGGTAAACAATGTTGAAACCATTGCTGCTGTTGGCCCAATAGTAAACATGACCGGTGATGAGTATGCTAAAATTGGTATTGGTCGTAGTACAGGTACTAAATTAATTTCTGCATCAGGCCATATTAAAAAACCGGGTGTATACGAAATTGAAATGGGTATTACTGTAGAAGATTTTATATACAGCGATGAATATTGCGGTGGTATTTTAAACGATAAAAAATTAAAAGCAGTAGTTGCCGGTGGATCTTCGGTTCCGGTGTTACCTGCTGATTTAATATTAACCACAGCCAATGGCGAAAAGCGCTTAATGAGTTATGAAAGCCTTGCTGACGGTGGTTTTGCTACAGGAACCATGTTAGGTTCGGGAGGTTTTATTGTTATGGATGAAAGTACAAGCATTGTACAAAACCTACATACGTTTGCTCGTTTTTATCACCACGAAAGTTGCGGACAATGTAGCCCATGCCGCGAAGGAACAGGTTGGATGGAGAAAATCATTCACAAAATTTTGGATGGACATGGCACATTGGAAGACATTGATTTGTTGTGGGATATTCAACGCAAAATCGAAGGTAATACCATTTGCCCATTAGGTGATGCAGCTGCATGGCCGGTAGCAAGTGCTATTCGTCATTTCCGTGATGAGTTTGAAGAGTTTGTTAAAAACCCATCAGCCATACGTGAAGTGAAATATTATTTCCATTGCAACAACATTGATTCTGCTGCTGCATACAGCAGTTTATAACAATTAAATTACTCACATATGAAAACAAGACTTACATTTTTAACACTTGCAATCGCTGCTCTTCTAGGAGTTGGTATGTTGATGGCTTTTAAACAAAGTGAAACCAACAAGAAATACATGCACCTGAGTGCGAGTTTTGATAACATTGTGATTATTGATGAGAATAATAAAGTGGAAACAGTAATTAAGTCTAAAACCAAAAACTACAGTGAATACCTACAGCAAATAAATTTAGAGATGAACAACATTGCTTTAAGGGGATTTAGGCTAGTAAACACAGGACAACTTCAGTTAACAGGAGGTTATTATCTAACGTTATACACCTTTGAGAAATAACCTAACTCTACAATAAAGGAAAGCAAATAAAATTCACAAACTAAGCTTATACTTGGTTTGAATAGAGAAAAATATATTATGGCTAAAGTAACCATAGACGGAATACAAATTGAAGTGCCGGATGGCACAACCATTTTAAACGCAGCGCGCATGATTGGCCCTGATGTGGCCCCTCCTACCATGTGCTATTACAGCAAACTAAAAACCAGTGGTGGTTATTGCCGCACATGCTTAGTTGAGGTAACTGTAGGTAGCGAAAAAGATCCGCGCCCAATGCCAAAGTTAGTAGCAAGTTGCCGCACAACGGTTATGGATGGTATGGTAGTAGCTAACAACACTTCGGCTAAAGTTAAAGATGCACGTGCCGGTGTGGTTGAGTTCTTATTACTAAATCACCCGTTAGATTGCCCGGTTTGCGACCAAGCAGGCGAGTGTCATTTACAAGACTTAAGTTACGATCACGGTAACTATAAAACCCGTACCGATTTTGAACGCAGAACATTTGAAAAAATTGATATAGGCGATAAAATTCAATTACACATGACCCGCTGTATCCTTTGCTACCGCTGTGTAAAAACGGCAGAGCAAATTACTGATGGACGTGTGCATGGTGTTTTAAATCGTGGTGATCATGCCGAAATTTCAACTTATGTGGAGCAAGCCATTGATAACGATTTTTCTGGAAACGTAATTGACGTTTGCCCGGTAGGTGCTTTAACCGATAAAACATTCCGCTTCAAGAGCCGTGTTTGGTTTACCAAGCCGGTTGATGCACACCGTAACTGTGAAAACGAAAAATGCAGTGGTAAAGTGGTATTATGGTACCAAGGTGAAGAAGTGCTGCGCGTTACTGGCCGCAAAGATCAGTGGGGTGAAGTAGAAGAATTTATATGCAACACTTGCCGTTTCGATAAAAAGAAAACCAGCGATTGGACCATTGAAGGGCCAAGAAAAATCAACCGTCATTCGGTGATATCGGCAAACCACTACATGAACATGGTTAAGCCAAAAGAACTTAAGTTGAACGAAATAAAACAAATTACCGAATAATGGATTGGGCATTACTGTTAGATAAAACAATTCTCATCGTAATTATTTTTGCGGTGAGTTTAGGCATTGCAGCCTACTCAACCTACGGAGAGCGTAAAATTGCAGCTTTCTTGCAAGACCGCGTAGGACCAGATCGTACGGGACCATTTGGTTTGTTGCAACCTATTGCCGATGGTGTGAAAATGTTTACCAAAGAAGAAATTATACCAAACGCTTCTGATAAATTTTTATTCATTATTGGTCCGTGTATTTTTATGATGACGGCCTTAATGACCAGCGCTATTATACCTTGGGGTAAGTCGTTTAACTTTGGCGGACACGAATTTAGCTTACAAGTTGCTGATTTAAATGTGGGCTTGTTATACTTGTTCGCTGTGGTATCAATTGGTGGATACGGTATTATGATTGGTGGTTGGGCATCAAACAACAAGTTTGCATTGTTAGGGGCTTTACGTGCCGCATCACAAATGATTAGCTACGAGTTGGCAATGGGTATGAGCATTGTTGCTTTATTATTAATCAACAACTCATTAAGTTTACGCGAAATTGTAGACGGTCAAGCAGGTGATGGCAACGTATGGAACGTGGTTCGTCAACCTATAGGATTTTTAATCTTTTTGATTTGTGCTTTTGCCGAGTGTAACCGTGCACCTTTTGATTTACCTGAATCGGAAAGTGAATTGGTTGGTGGTTATCACACCGAGTTTAGCTCAATGAAATTAGGTTTATTCTTATTTGCCGAATACATCAACATGTTTATTTCATCGGCAATTATAGCAAGTTTATATTTTGGTGGATACCATTTCCCCGGTATAGATAGTTTAGATTTACCTCAGAATATTGCGGCTATTATAAGTGTAGCTGTGTTATTCGCAAAAATATTATTCTTCATTTTCTTCTTCATGTGGGTTCGTTGGACGTTACCGCGTTTCCGTTATGATCAGTTAATGAATTTAGGATGGAAAATATTAATTCCACTTTCAATTATCAATGTTTTGGTAACTGGAGCTTGGATAACCTTTTTTAAATAGAACTATGGAAAATACGTTAAAAATTAACGACTTAATCGACAATAAACTTGTTGAGCAACGTAAGATATTTTTATGGGGACAAGTAGATGATGACTCGGCAAAACATGTAATAGATAGGCTATTATACCTTGATGCAATTGAGCCCGGAAAAGAAATTACACTTATTATAAACTCTCCCGGAGGATATGTTACCTCTGGAATGGCTGTTTATGATGTAATAAAATCTTTATCGTCACCAGTTTCTACAGTTTGCATGGGGTTTGCAGCATCTATGGGTTCGCTGTTGTTATCTGTTGGTACTAAAGGCAGGCGTTTCATCTACCCAAATGCTAAAGTAATGATTCACCAACCAAGTGGTGGTGCCCAAGGTCAATCATCCGATATACAGATTCAGGCTGCAGAAATACTTAAAACCAAAAAGTTAAGTGCCGAAATTTTAGCCCAAAACTGTGGACAGACCTTTGAAAAAGTAATGAGTGATTTCGATCGTGATTATTGGATGGATGCGCAAGAATCATTGGCTTACGGTATTGTTGATGGTATAATAAAATAAGTTAACAGTCATGCAATTAACCAACAGATCTAAAGTAGTTGTAAAACACGACCTAAATTGGGTTGAGAAACTATATTTACCTGCCATTTTAGGCGGATTAGCAATTACCATAAAACACTTATTTAAAAAGCCGGCAACTGTTAAATACCCTGAACAAAAACGTGAGATAGCATCCGTTTACCGTGGGCAACATGTTTTAAAACGTGATGATAAAGGTCGTGAAAATTGCACAGCATGTGGTTTATGTGCTGTGGCTTGTCCTGCAGAGGCAATTAGCATTGAAGCTGCTGAACGTAAAAAAGGAGAAGAGCATTTATACCGTGAAGAGAAATACGCAGCAAAATATGAAATTAACATGTTGCGTTGCATTTACTGTGGTTTATGCGAGGAGGCTTGTCCTAAAGATGCCATTTATCTCAGCGATAGAATAGTTCCAACTGCATTCACACGTGGCAACTTTGTATATGGTAAAGATGTATTGGTTGAAGGCATTGATGCATCAGGTCGTGTTGATGTGAGCAAACGTAAAAAGAAATACGAAATGGAAGGCTCACCTAAGCAACCTTTATTAAATAAATAGTAATCACGAGTTAACAACAAATCATGAGTTTATACTTATTCCTAACCTTAGCTGTTTTAACCATAGTAAGTGCATTAGCAGTGGTGTTTTCTAAAAACCCAATGTACAGTGTATTGTGGCTAATAGTTTGTTTTTTTACTGTAGCGGGTCATTACGTATTACTTAATGCGCAATTTTTAGCTATTGTACATTTAATTGTTTACGCGGGTGCCATCATGGTATTATTCCTGTTTGTGGTAATGTTATTAAACTTAAATTCCGATACCGAACCGCACAAATCAAACCTAATCAAAATAGCCTCGGCCATATCTGCAGGTTTATTTTTTGTAGTATTGATTGCATCAATGCGTGCCACCAATTTAGGCGAATTTAGCTTGCCAAGTAAATCTGATATTGGCTTTGTTGAGCAAGTTGGAAAAAAATTATTTACTGATTTCTTATTGCCATTTGAAATATCATCAATACTCTTTTTATCAGCAATGATAGGTAGTGTAATGTTGGCAAAAAAAGAAAAAAAATAACCCTTTAAAGAAATTTAGATAATGGAAAATACATTACAAGCTGTTCCTCAAAATTGGTATTTGGTGTTAAGCACTTTTTTATTCTGTATTGGGGTTATGGGCGTTTTGTTCCGCAGAAATGCAATCATCATTTTAATGTGTATAGAGTTAATGTTAAACTCGGTTAACTTATTGTTGGTATCGTTCTCTGCATACAGCGGTAACAGCGATGGACAAGTATTCGTATTCTTTATCATGGTGGTTGCCGCGGCTGAGGTAGCTGTTGGTTTAGCCCTATTGATGAGCATATACAGAAACGTAGCAAGCACAGACATTAATGTGCTTAATAAATTAAAATGGTAACCCTAACAAAAGAAAAGTAACGCACACATGAACGATAATATAATACAAGACACATTATTGGTTACTCCGGCTTTATTGGTTCCGTTGTTGCCATTAATTGGTTTCCTTATTAATGGTTTGTTTGGAAAGTTTCTTCCAAAGTCAATAACCGGTTGGATAGCAGCATTGGCCATTTTGGGTTCTTTCATTTGCTCAGTAACACTTTTTAACGGAGTAAATGCAGCATCTTCCATGAGCATTGATTTGTTTGATTGGATTGCATTTAGCAACATCAACATAAGCCTTGGTTTTTTAATTGATCCATTAACCGTATCCATGCTTTTGGTGGTAACCGGTATTGGTTTCTTAATTCACCTTTACAGCATTGGCTACATGCACGATGATGAAGGCTTTACACGTTTCTTTACCTACTTAAATTTATTCATTTTCTTCATGTTGTTATTGGTTATGGGTAACAACTATTTGGTAATGTTTATTGGTTGGGAAGGTGTAGGTTTATGCTCTTATTTATTGATTGGTTTTTGGTTTAAAAATACAGCTTACAACCATGCCGCTAAAAAGGCATTTGTAATGAACCGCATTGGTGATTTAGGCTTTTTATTAGGCATGTTCTTTATGTTGTTTTACTTTGGTAGTCTAGAGTATTCAACTGTTGCTACGCAAGCACAAACTTTAACACCAAACAGCACACTATTAATTACTATTACCATGTTGTTGTTTGTGGGTGCAATGGGTAAATCTGCTCAATTGCCATTATACACTTGGTTACCTGATGCAATGGCCGGACCAACTCCTGTATCTGCATTGATTCACGCGGCAACCATGGTTACTGCAGGTATTTATATGATTGTACGTAGCAATATTATATTCTCATTAGCTCCTGCAACTTTAACATTCATCTTAATTATTGGTGTGGCCACTTCGGTATTCGCAGCAGTTATTGGTTTATTACAAAACGATATTAAAAAGGTACTGGCCTACTCTACCGTTTCTCAATTAGGGTTGATGTTTGCAGCCTTAGGTTTAGGAGCCTTTAGCAGTGGTATGTTCCATGTGGTAACACACGCATTTTTTAAAGCTTTGTTATTCTTAGGAGCAGGTAGTGTTATTCATGCTTTACATGGCGAACAAGATATCCGTAAAATGGGTGGTTTAGGTAAATACATTAAAGTAACCTACATCACTTTCTTATTGGCATCATTAGCCATTTCAGGATTTCCATTCTTATCAGGTTTCTTCTCTAAAGACGAAATACTAGCTCATGCATTTGAGCAAAATAAAACGGTTTGGGTAATTTTATCTATCAGCTCATTCATCACCGCATTTTACATGTTCAGGTTAGTGTTCCTTACTTTCTTTGGTAACTTTAGAGGAACTGAAGAAACCAAAAAACATATTCATGAATCACCAATAACAATGACATTGCCTTTAATTATACTTTGTATTTTGGCAGTAGTTGGTGGTTTATTAGGCTTACCTGAAGTATTCCATGTTCAACATGCATTCAGCACATATTTATCATCAGTAACAGAAGGTTCAGCACAATATTTAGTTCGCCACGAAAAAGTATCTCATGCTACAGAAATTGTACTGATGAGCTTTGCAGGTATTGGAGCTATTGTAGTAATTCTGTTTGCTTACAACAAGTATGTTAAACAAAATGCATTACCGGCAGAAGACAGTGAATTAACCGGTTTAAATAAAGTAATCAGCAATAAGTTTTATGTTGATGAAATTTATGATACCGTGTTTGTAAAACCAATTACCGTATTAAGCGATTTGTTTTTGGTGTTGGTTGATAAATTAATTATTGATTTGGCTGTGAATGCAACAGCCTGGATAGCGGCCACAACAGGTAAAACCATGAGATTGATTCAAACTGGTAACACCGGATTTTATGTGTTTGCTATGGTTATTGGCATGATGGTATTATTGATAATTCGCTTGTTTATATAAATGATGACCTTACTACTTTTATTATTACCGTTAGTTGCAGCTTTAGCCGTATTGCTTAGTGGCAATAAAATGGCATCGCGTGTGGCTTTGTTATTTACTGTTGCCGAGTTTGGTTTAACAGCGTATGCGTACACCATTTTTAAACAGCAAGGCCCTGATGCATTCGTGTTTTTTCAAGAGTGGATTAGCAGTCCTAAAATAAGCATTAATCTAGGGGTTGATGGGTTGAGTTTTGTAATGATTGGCCTAACCAACTTCTTACTTCCACTAATTGTACTAAGTGGATTTAACCGCGAATATTCAAACGCAAAAACATACTTCTCGTTAATGTTATTGATGCAATTTGCATTGATAGGCGTATTTATGGCTTACGATGGCTTGTTGTATTACATCTTCTGGGAGTTAGCCTTATTACCAATTTATTTTATAGCGTTAGGTTGGGGAGGAAAAAATCGCGTACCGGTTACCTTAAAGTTTTTCATTTATACACTAGCAGGTAGTTTATTGATGTTATTCGGCTTTATTATGTTGTATTACTATAACCCTAATGCAAGCTTTAACATCACAGATTTATATAACAATCCGGTTTGTAGTTGCAACCAAGGTTGGTTATTCTGGATGTTTTTTTTGGCATTTGCCATTAAAATACCTATCGTACCTTTCCATACCTGGCAAGCTGATACTTACAGCGAAGCACCAACACAAGGAACCATGTTATTAAGTGGTATTATGTTAAAAATGGGTACTTACAGTTTAATTCGTTGGTTGTTACCTATACTTCCGGCAGGTGTTGCCGAGTGGGGGCCATTAGCCATTACATTAAGTGTTATCGGTATTGTGTATGCATCAATCATAGCCATTATGCAAAACGACCTTAAGAAGTTATTTGCATACTCATCAGTAGCACACGTTGGTTTGATTGCAGCAGGTATTTTTGCTCTAAACATTGAAGGTTTACAAGGTAGTGTGGTGCAAATGATTGCTCACGGTGTAAACGTAGTTGGTTTATTCTTCTGTGCAGATATCATCATCAATAGGACTCAAACGGCTAATATTAGCAGCCTTGGTGGCATACGTAACATTGCACCTCGCTTTAATACGTTATTTATGATTGTGGTAATTGCCAGTGTTGCTTTACCATTAACCAACGGTTTTATTGGTGAGTTTTTATTGGTATACGGTGTATTTAAATACAATACATGGTTAGCTGTATTTGCAGGATTAACCATTATTTTAGGCGCTGTGTACATGTTACGCATGTTCCAAAATACCATGTTGGGTAATACCAACGAACATACCCAACAATTTGCAGATTTAAACTGGAGTGAAACATTGGTATTAGGAATTATTGCAGTTACCATTATTGTTATGGGTGTTTATCCAAAACCGGTTTTCGAATTGGTTCAACCTTCACTTGATATTATTTTAAACAAAGCCTTAGCTAAATAAAATACGCAACATGACTACTTTACTATATACAACTTGCTTAGGTTTATTTTGTATGCTTGCTGAGGTATTAAACCTTCGCAAACTATTAATACCGGCTGTTATACTTGGTTTATCGGCAATATTCGTTGTTAATATGCAACAATGGGGTATTACAACTCCTGCTTCAATTGGCTCGGTATCATTAAGCCATATGATTAAAATGGATAACTTTGCTATTGCCTTTAGCGGATTGGCAATAGTTATTTCCATTCTAATTTTTGTGTTGGCTGCAAACTATTACAAAGAAGATCAAAACCACATTAGCGATTACCTTTCTATCATGGTGTTTGTGTTATGTGGAGCATTAGTAATGTTTAGCTACAACAATATGGCCATGTTATTTTTAGGCATTGAAATTCTTTCTATATCACTATACATTATGGCAGGTAGCCGCAGGTTTGATACGCGTAGTAACGAATCTGGAATGAAGTACTTTTTGATGGGTGCTTTTGCCTCTGGTTTCTTGTTATTTGGTATTGCGCTTATTTACGGAGCAAGCGGAACATTTGAATTAGAAGGCATCAGCAAATATATTGCTGCAGGCGAGGTAGTACCGATGTTCTACCTTGGTGTTACCTTATTATTGTTTGCTATGTTATTTAAAGTATCGGCTGTACCGTTCCATTTCTGGAGTCCTGATGTGTATGAAGGTGCGCCTGCTTTAATTACTGCATTCATGAGCACATTGGTTAAAGTTGCTGCATTTGCTGCCTTATACCGTTTGTTCAGCCATTGCCTTGGTGGTACCATGTATTATGTTGAACCACTATTGATAATTGTTACCGGAGCAACCATTATGGTTGGTAACGTAATTGCATTAAGCCAGATAAATGTTAAGCGTATTTTAGCTTACTCAGGTATTGCACATGCCGGTTACATGTTAATGGGTGTATTAAGTTCACAAGGCAATGCCGCTTCTTCTGTATTCTTTTATGCAGGTGCGTACGCCATTGCAAACATTGGTTTGTTTGCCTTGGCTATCATGACATTTAAAAGTAACCACAGCGAAAATGTGGAAGCCTTTAATGGTTTAGCTAAAAAGAATCCTATTGCAGCTGCATTGATAAGTATATTTATGCTTTCGTTAGCAGGTATACCTCCATTTGCAGGCTTTTTAGGTAAATACTACATATTTAGCGAAGCCATCAGAAATGGCTACGTAACATTAACTTTGTTTGCAGTTGTTAATTCTATCATTGCAGTTTACTATTACTTAAAAGTGGTTATTGCTATGTACAGCCAACCTGCTAATGATAAGCCATTGGTTATTCATCCAACCTACATGATAGTTGCCATAATAAGCGCTATTGTAACCATTGGATTAACTGTAATGCCTGATATGTTTATGCAAATTCTAAAGTAAATCAACTACCTAAATTATTGTAAAGAGGCCAAGTGCCTCTTTTTTTATATCATAAAATAAAATTCCTGATCACCAAGTATAAAGACTAACCTGGCTTAAGTTGGCTTTAATTTTTTGCAGGATTTGACAACTAAATCAACACTTCAAGTGTCTTTGTAAGTATTATTTTACTTTTGTGGTATATTATGTTTACGTTAACTAGCGTTAAAACACTGAAAATAAAAGTACTCAAAGCACTTTAATTTTTCCCACAAATACTTTCATTTATCAATTAAATTAGTTTTTTTGCATCCTCTAAAAATTTGTACAAAATGAACAAAGTTCAAACACAAAAATCAGAAAGCAAATTCAGCGCAATGTTCGCATCATTTGCAATCCCGGTACTAGTTATAGTAGCCATTTTAATTTACATGTTTGTTTTAGGTAACCCTGCCAACTTCGAAGACAACGACCCAACCAAACACCCTGTTCCAGATGGCATTAACCACGTATTAGGATTAATTTACAAAGGTGGTTTCATTGTACCAATCTTGATTTCATTGGTATTGATGAGTATCACTTTCTCTATCGAGCGTTTTTTAACTATCGGTAAAGCTGCAGGTAAAGGTTCTGCAGAAGCGTTTGTTCGTAAGGTTCAAGCTAACTTAGCCAGCGGTAATGTAGATGCTGCAATTGCTGAGTGCGATAAACAACAAGGTTCGGTTGCTAACGTTGTAAAATCTGCTTTGCACAAATACAAAGAGATGGAAAACAACAGTGAGTTAGACAAAGACCAGAAAATATTAGCTATTCAAAAAGAAATTGAAGAGTCGGTATCATTAGAATTACCAATGTTGGAGAAAAACTTGGTAATTATTGCTACCATGGCTTCAGTATCAACGTTAGTGGCGTTATTGGGTACGGTAATCGGTATGATCAAGGCGTTCTCTGCTCTGGCAACTTCAGGTTCACCTGACTCAACAGCATTAGCAAACGGTATTTCTGAGGCACTTATCAATACTGCATTAGGTATCGGTAACTCAGCTATCGCTACCATCATGTATAATGTGTTTACCACTAAAATCGACAAAATTACTTATACGATTGATGAGGCCGGTTTTAGTATTACGCAAACATTTGCTGCAGCGCATAAAAAATAATCGATTGAGGTTTTTGGTTGATGCAAATTCAACCACGTAATTTCAAAATCTTTCAATCTTTTAAATAAATTTAAAATGCCTAAAGTAAAAGTACCTCGCAAGAGCACAAGTGTAGATATGACGGCAATGACTGACGTTGCCTTCTTGCTACTTACTTTCTTTATGCTTGCAACAAAATTTAAGCCTGATGAACCGGTTGTAGTTGATACACCTTCATCTATCAGTGAGATTAAACTTCCTGAATCAGGAATTATGCAAATCACCATTGATAAGCAGGGGCGTGTGTTTTTTGGTATTACTGAACAAAACACACGTGCAGAGGTGTTGCAACGCATGGCAGAGAAATACAACATGAAATTTTCTGCTGAGGAAGTAAAAGAATTCTCTTTGCAATCAACAATGGGTTTGCCTATATCTCAATTAAATAGCTTTTTGAAATTGGATGCGGAAGCAAGAAAAACTGCACCAACATCAGGAGTGCCTATTGACTCAACTAACAATGAGCTAGGCGATTGGATTTGGCAAGCACGTTTGGCTAACAACGATATTCGTGTTGCTATAAAGGGCGACCGTGATGCAGATATGCCAACCGTGAAAAGAGTGATTGCAATATTGCAAGAGAAAAAAGTGAATAGATTTAACTTTATTACCAGCATGGAAAAAGCTGGCGAATAATAACCTAAAAAAATAAAAACGCATGGCAGAAATAGACGCTGGCGGTGGCGGTGGTAAACACAAAGGTGGTAAGAAAAGAGGCAAAAAAATGTCGACCAGGGTGGATTTTACACCCATGGTAGATTTGGGCTTCTTGTTAATTACCTTCTTCATGTTGACTACCAGCATGAACAAGCCACAAACCATGGAAATTAATATGCCCGTAAAGGACGAGAAAGTTGAAGATGGCAGTAAAGTAAAGGCCTCTCAAGCTGTAACTGTTCTTTTGGCTAAGGATGATAAAATTGTATACTATTTTATCGATCCGGTAACAGGTGAGCCACAAACTCCACAAATCACCAATTTTGGTGCAGGTGGAATTCGTGCTACTTTGTTAAAAGAAAACAAACAACGTAACCCTCGTTTAGACAGTATCCCCATTTACAAGGATATGTTAAACAAAGGTTCTATTACAGAAGATCAATACAAAGGTTATTTAAGTGGTATCAGAGGTTACAAAGATGCACTTATTGTAGTAATCAAATCATCAGACAAGTCTCGTTACAACAACTTAGTTGATATACTTGACGAGATGTTGATTTGTAACATAGGACGTTATGCCGTTGTTGATATCACAGAACCGGAGGTAGAGATGTTAAAAGCAGTTAACCTAGAATAACAAGGAAACCATATGTCAAAACTTTCAAAAATTAACATTTTCGATAGCAATTGGGTTGACCTTGTATTTAAAGGCCGAAACCATGAGTACGGAGCATACGTGCTTCGTAAAAAGAGTAATGAAAATACCAATAAAGGTATTATTTATGCTATCATATTTTTTACGTTAGTAATATCTACTCCGGCAATTATTGATTTAATTAAAGGTATTGTGCCAAAAGATGTAGAAGATGTAAAAGTAACCGAAGTACAAACTCTTGAAGAGCCACCTCCGGTTGATAAAAGCACTCCTCCACCTCCACCGGCAGAACCACCACCGCCATTAAAATCAACGGTGAAGTTTACGCCACCTGAAATTAAACCGGATGAACAAGTGCCGGATGAGCCACCACCTGCTCAGGATGAAATGAAAGACAAAGACGCAGGAACAGAAACCGTAGAAGGTGACCCGAATGGTATTGATGCAAGCTTGCAATTACCTAGTGGTGACGGGCTAACCGGTGATGCAGAACCTGAGTTTGTAACATTTGCCGAGCAAACTGCCGAGTTTAATGGGGAGTTGTTTGAGTGGTTAGGTAAAAACATTCAATATCCGGATATGGCCAAACAAAATGGTATTGAAGGCAAGGTAATTATTCAGTTTGTTGTTGAAAAAGATGGAAAAATTACCAATGTTGAAGTAGTAAAAAAAGCAGGTTGGGGATTTGATGAGGCAGCTGTTGAAGTTGTAAAGAAAATGCCACCTTGGAAACCGGCAAAACAGAACGGTAAAGCAGTAAGGTTACAAATGAGCTTGCCTGTTAGGTTTACCTTATCAAACTAAAAATAACTACAGCGTGAAACTCGAAAAAATAAGAGCCGAACGCGATAATAAAATAGCCAGGTTACTAAGATCATTCGGAGTAATCATGGCTATTTTTTATTTCGTAATGGGCCTATCTTTTATTTTTATGCCGCTGTTTGATGGTATTCCACCATTGAATAGATATGGTATAAGTACATTATTAATTTTGTACGGATGCTTCAGGTTGTACCGATTTTTTAAACCTTCAAAAAACTTTAACCATGAAGAAGATGAAACTGAATAGCGTTTTATTGGCCATAGTCATTTCTTTGTTAGTAGCTTGTAGCAATTCAACCCAGAAAAAATATAACGACACCAGTACCAGCGGAAACATTACTGTTACTGTTGACGAGAGTTTAAAGCCAATTATTGAAGCGCAGAAAGATGTGTTCGAAGCATTATACCCTGATGCAAAATTAAACATCATATATACCAGCGAATATGAGGCCATTAACCTGTTGATAAGTGATAGCGCAAGAATTGCCATCGTAACGCGTGAGATGTTACCCGAAGAAAAATCGAATTTTGATAAGCGTAAAATAGTACCGCGTAACATTTTGGTTGGTTATGATGCCATCGGTATAATCGTAAACAAAAACAGAAAAGATACCCTATTTAGCATGGAGCAAATTGCGGGCATTTTATCAGGTAAATACAGCACATGGAAGGATATCAATCCTAAAAATAAAGCCACACCGTTACGTGTTGTTTTTGATCATGCAAAAAGTGGTGCGGTTCGCCATTTAAAAGACTCCGTTTTAAATGGTGCCGAATTGGCTAAACATTGTTTTGCGGTAAATAGTAATCCGGAGGTAATTGCCCAAGTTGAGGAAAATATAAACACCATCGGTGTAATTGGATCGGCTTGGATTAGCGATAGAGATGATAGTACTTCAAGTAATTTTTTAAGTAAAATTATTGTTGCAAACCTAATTCCTGAAAACCCCGAAACAGCTGAAAGTCAGAGCATGAAACCTTACCAGGCTTACGTTGCACTTAAGCAATATCCATTATATAGAAAAATAAATATCATTAACCCTGAAGGCAGATACGGATTAGGCACAGGGTTTGCAAGTTTCATAAATAGCGATAAAGGACAACGCATTATTTTAAAGAGTGGGTTAGTTCCGGCAAACGTTCCTGTAAGAATTATCAAATTAAATAACGACTAGAATATCATGAACAAATTAATGCTAAAAACTATTGTAATGGGCGGCATGCTGATAAGCGCAGCACAGGCACAAACTTTACAAGAAGGATTAAGAGCCTTAGATTTTGACAAGTACGAAAGTGCAAGAAACATTTTTACGCAGTTAACCAAAAAAGAGCCTGCAAATGGCGATAACTGGTACTATTTAGGACAATCGTATCTTAACCTTTTTAAAGAAGACTCGGCACAATGGGCATATAATGAAGGTGTAAAATTAGCACCAAACAATGCATCTAACTATGTTGGTTTGGGTGAATTACTTATTGCCAACAACAAACTAGAAGATGCGAAAGCCCAATTTAACAAAGCATTGGGATTTAGCCGTGGAAGAGATGGTATGATTAAAGATGCTAAGACACTACGTTTGGTGGCTTCGGCATTAGTAAGCACCGATACCAAAGTGGTAGATGAAGCATTAAACCATATTAAAAATGCACTTGAAATTGCCCCCAAAGACTATGATGTATTGGTTGCAGCAGGTGATGTTTACCTAGAAATGAATAAAGGGGGTGAAGCTGCAACTCAGTATGAAAGGGCCATATCAGTTGATACACTAAACCCGAAAGCATACACACGTGTTGCTTCAATATGGCTACGCGTTCGTAATGCAGAACAAACATTAACCGATTTGCAAAGGGCTTTACAAAGAGACCCGAACTACGCTCCTGCATTAAAATTAATGAGTGAGTTGTATTACAAATCGAAAAAATACCAATTAGCAAAAGACTATTATACCAAGTATTTAAATAACTCTGAGCCAAGCTTAGCCAACCAAAAACGTTTTGCTAAAATCCTATTTAACTCTAAAGAATACGAAGATGCATTGCCTAAAATATTAGATGTAATTAAGCTGGAAGATAGTGATATTTATATGCACCGTTTGGCGGGTTACAGCTACTATGAGGTAGGTGAGTCGAAAAAAGATACAAACATGTATCGCCCCGGTGTTGCAGAACTTGAATTGTTTTTAAGCAAAATTGCGCCTGATAAAATTTTGGCTAGCGATTACGAATATTTAGGTAAACTATACAGCCGCATTCCCGGACAAGATAGCTTAGCGGTAATGCACATGAATAAGGCCATTGAAATGGCTCCTGAAAAGTTGGAGTTGCTTAAGGAAGCAGGTATGGTTTACAATAAAATCAAACGTTTTGATAAATCAATTGTATGCTTTGAAACCTACATCAGTAAAACAGACAAAATATTACCTGCTGATTATTACTTGCTAGGTATGGCATCTTACTTTGGCAAATCGCTACCTAAAGCAGATAGTGCTTTTGCTAAATTAATTGAAGTAAAACCTGATTATGCAGATGGTTACTATTGGAGAGGTAACGTACAAGCATTGTTAGATGCAGAAGCTAAAGATACGATTGGCTTTAACTTATATAATACGTATATTAGTATGGTTGAAGCAACACCGGAGAAATACAAAAGAAACTTGATTATTTCTTATGATTACCTTGCCAAGTATTACATCAAACAAGAAAAAAATAGTTTGGCGAAAGGATATTTAGAAAAAATTATTGCTCTAGACCCTAATAACAAACAAGCAAAAGATTATTTAAAACAAATTGGTGGTGGTAAATAATTACCAATTTAAAGAACGTAAAACGCCATGGACTGATTGTTCATGGCGTTTTTATTTAAGGATACTTCAGTCTTAAGTTAATTCTTGTAAAGCAGTTTCAATATCAGCTCCAACCACATCAAACAATACTCTTAATTGGTTTAACAATTGTGGTATTTCGTTTACATCAAGTTCCTTTCTACCGATGGTTTCGATGCGTGAAATTAAATCAATCATATCGTTCTTGACAATCATTTGCAAAGGTGCTTTTATTTTGTGCGCAGCACTGGCCATTAACATATAGTTACCGGTATCGAAATGTTGTTGCATGTTTTGAATTTCCTTAGGTACAGATTTTAAAATCATTCCCAACATTTCCTTGATAAAGACATGATCATTGCCACCTATTGTTTTTAGGTAGGATAAATCAATTTTTGTTGTACTCATTGCTAATATTTGCTCAAAAATAAGTAATATTCGCTATTCAATTATATAAACTCAGGATTAACTCAGTAAAATCATGAAAGGCATATGTAACTTAGCTGTTATCCCATTGCGTAAATCGCCAGATAGTACGAGCGAAATTGTATCACAGCTTTTATTTGGAGATGCATTTGATATTCATCAAATAGAAAATAGCTGGGTAAGTATTACAACACATAGCGATAACTACAGTGGTTACATTAGTGACAAACAATACACATTGTTTGAGGGTACAACAAATGGGTGGTTAGTAAATACATATTATCCATATTTGCAAGCTCACACACACGAAGGTCCATTACTTTTGCCTGCGGGATGTTTAGTTCCGGATAAGTACAAAACCATTATTGGCAAACACGAAATAAGTTTAGACAAATTACCTGCATTAAAACAACTTTCTCAACTGGCCGAAACAGCAATGCAATATTTAAATGTTCCGTATTTATGGGGAGGAAAAACAGCTTTTGGCATCGATTGTAGTGGTTTTATACAAATGGTTTACAAGCAATGCGGCATTCAGCTGCCACGCGATGCCTACCAACAAGCAGAACTTGGAGAAACCTTGAACTTTGTGTACGAGAGTAAATGTGGTGACTTGGCTTTTTTTGATAACGAAAATGGGAAAATTACACATGTGGGAATGATGTTAGACAACGAAAAAATTATACATGCTTCTGGCAAAGTACGTATTGATTTGATTGACCATCATGGAATATTGAATGTTCAGGAAAAAACCTACTCACACAAGCTAAGAATTATTAAACGTTTATGGTAATAATGATAAAAATAGTAAAGTACTCATCCACATTTAACAATTCGACAAAACTATAATGAAATATTTTATGTTTATTTGAACAAGAATAGCAATAACAAAAACTATGGCATTACAAAAAGGCGATAAAGCCCCTGAATTCAACTTATTTAATACTGATAAAAAAGCAGTATCATTACAAGATTTTAAAGGAAAAAATTTAATTATTCATTTTTTTCCGCTAGCGTTTACGGGTGTTTGCACCACACAGCTATGCACAGTAAGAGATGCGATCAGTATGTACAAAAATGATAGTGCTGATGTGGTGGCTATCTCTGTTGATTCAATTTTTACACTTGCAAAATTTAAAGAAGAGCAAAACCTACAATTTGATTTGTTAAGTGACTTTAACCGCCAAGCCGCAACCGCATACGGAGCATTACATGAGGTGTTTCCTGCTTTTGCTATGGAGCGCGTTGCTAAGCGTGCAGCTTTTGTGGTGGATAAAAACGGAATCATTCAGTACGCTCAAGTATTGGAAAGCCCAGGCGATTTGCCTGATTTTGCAGCAATTAACGCAACCTTGGCTACTTTAAATTAATTTTTTTGTTGATGTGCTTGCAAATACAATAAGTAAAACTATATTTGCACCACATTTAACAAAGGGTTTCGTAGCTCAACTGAATAGAGCATCTGACTACGGATCAGAAGGTTACAGGTTTGAATCCTGTCGAGACCACCACTTTATTACAAGCCCATAAAAACCCCAATAAACATTGGGGTTTTTTATTTCAAGCACCTACCTAAAAAAATAAGTAACTCAAACCTTGGGGACTATACCAAGGGGGCTAAAAAAATTGCACTGGGGACTAAGGCAAGATTTATCGTTGTATTACCTAAAATCTTGCCAAGATGAATTATAACCTGTATTTAAGCTCAAAGAGAACCAACAAAAAAGGCCTCACCCCTATTTATGCCAAAATTGGCCGCTTAAAAAGTGAACGAAGTACTAACGTTTGGATTGATGCAAAGCATTGGGATAGCACGTACAAGCGCGTAGACCCTGATTCGCCTAATGCAAAACACTACAACACCGAGCTTTCAAAATTTGAAGCAATTGTTGCAAACGCGCAGACCATAGCCGAAATTGACTATGCACTAAATCCAATACATGCTGTACAACTCACCAAACCAAATGTAACTGAAGTAATGGAATGCATGTACGCAGATTTGTTACAAGATGCATCAATATCATTCGGCACAATTCGCAATTACAACAACAGAATTAAATCAATAAAAGGATGGTTACAACAACGCAAACAGCCGAATTTATGTATTGAATCATTGGATAAAATAATGGCCGAAAATTTTACAAGATGGATGCTTGAAAGAGGTAAATCAACATCATACATAGCTAATCATATCAAGTTTATGAAACGTGCAGTAGAGTATGCTCACATCAAATTTAAAACAGATAAAACAACCATTACATTGTTTACCATCAAGCAAATAAAAAGTAAACAAATATACTTAGTGCAAAGTGACCTTGCCAAGCTTCATAAAACCATTATCAATAATCAATCATTACAAAAAGTACGCGATTTGTTTTTGCTACAATGTTACACAGGCATGGCTTATGCTGATTTAATGAAGTTTGAACAAAAAATGGTAACTACATACAACCAAATTGAGTTTTTGCGCTACAAACGCAAAAAAACAGGCAATACAGGTTTATTACCATTACTACCTGAAGCCAAAACAATAATTGGAAAATATGAATACTGTTTACCTAAAATAACTAATGAGTGTTACAACCGCTTTTTAAAAGAGTTGGCCATGCTATGTGATATCGATCTAAATTTAACTTCACACGTTGGACGTAAAACGTTTGGAAGCTTAATGCTTAACCGTGGTGCAAGCATGGAAAGCACAACCAAAATGTTAGGTAAAACTAATGTGCGCGAAGTAGAACAAATTTATGCTGAGGTGCATCATCAACGTTTAATAATGGAAATGCCGGAATTAAGGCAGGTGAGTTTGTTTTAAATAAAAAAAGCCCGGACAAATCCGGGCTTTTTTGTTAGTACAGGTTCGGTTTACTTTTTGGTGCCAAACACCGTTGTACTTGTTCCTGCGAATGGGCCACCGTTAATTTGAAGTTCGTAGGTAAAAGCTTTCTGAGCATCTGCAAATGCAAAATGCTCGTTGTTGTTACCTTTGCCTACAATGGTAAATGTAACACCATCATTTGTTACAGATTGAGTTGGAATGTTACCGGCAAAATCTTTACCGGAAACTACAATTGCATCAGTTTTAAATGTTACTCCATCCTCTGTTATGTTTAAGGTTGAACCTGTTCCTTTTGCAACTGTAAATGTTACAGAATCAGTGGAGGTTTCACCATCAAAAACAGTCACACTAATTCCAGTGTACGTACCTACTGCAAGGTCGCGTGCATCTGTTGTTGTGTTGTTAGATGATGAAGCTGATGATGATTCCTCTTTTGAACAGCTGGTTAAGCCGAATGCCAACCCGGTGGCAATAACGACTAGTTGGGTTATACGTTTCATGATTTTACAAACACAGCAATTAAAATGCCAGTTCATACCTTGTGAGTATCTCCAAAATTGGCGATAGTAATAAGTCGACACTAAATAGATTTAATAACTATATATAATCACCATCAATGTAGTATTCCGGATGAATGATTTTATAATTTTTAAGATTCAACCCCTTCTTCTTGATTATACAAATTTGAATTGGGGGAGTCAAATCTAGATAATGTATTTTCTTATCGGCATGTTCAAATTTCAGTCTGTTAACTAATTCAGGATAACTATAACATGAAACGGTATTAATCCCATGAGCACGAATTGCTTCGTATGTAAAAGTAGAAAGTTTTCTTTTCATGAATTCAATTACCCTAGCAACTGTTGTCTTTTCTACGACAAGCTTGTCTGCCTCCATTACCTTTACTATGTTTCTAAACAATAATAAATGCTCAGGGTGTCCAACCAAATCCAAGCATGTTTCTGTTGTATATTCACATTGCGCACTGCAAATAATATACGATTCTCCATACCTGCTTTTTCCCCAAAAATGAGCATTTTCAATGAAAGACTCCCAAAAATAGTGACCATCCCCAAGCCAAGTATTTTTCCAATAACAAGGAAAAGGCCCATGTGTCTCTATTTCTTCAGGGTTGCCCCGGTCTTCGAGTGTTTGAAATATTGTTGTCAAATCAGGCGAGTGATTACAAGTGATTGTTATCTGATAACTGTAGTAGCTTGTTTCAGTGGCACCTCAAGTGAAGATAGATTCATTGTAGGCAGTATTATTGGTCTGATGTTCGCCTGAGTAGTAACGGTGGTAACAAATGCCCTGACATATGGAAATAAAATTGCAATACTGTTACGATAAAAATAAGGGGGCAACTCTTCAAAAATAGGTTTGTCAACGAAAATAAAAGTTGAGTCACATTGAACTGTCACAATTGGATCCATGGCTGTTTCAGACTTAAAGGAAGCTTCAAATATGAATGTTAGCGAAAATTGTCCTTCCGCCTCATTGTATTCCCCTATTGGTGTAAATTTTAAATTTAACTCATCTGTTAAATCAGATGGAAAATTTAATTCAACTTTGCTAAAGATAAAGTTCTCTAACGAGAATGTAGCTTTGTTCATTTATGCGAGATTTTCACGCAATATAACACAATCTAACAAAAAAAAATCCGAAGCGAACTTCGGATTATTATCGATATCATTAATAATGAATGAGCTTAGCTCCTTAAAACTCACAAAAAACTGGGAACGTGTGAGAAAGTCTTTTACTGGTATTCCTACTTGATCAAACTTTTCTACGCTAGCCCAATCTTCTTCGATTTGCGTTTGAGGTGTGTTGGCTAAATATGCTTTTAACTCCTCTAGTACATTCTTCATAATTGTTTTGTTAGTTTGATTACTACTATGTAACGGGATGCAAAGGTATAATATTGTAGTGTAATTACAAGTTAATTAAACAACACGCTACCTAACAGCCAATTAAGTATAAAATAAATTATCAACTCAACTAAGCGCCAAATACCGCGTTTGAATTGTTAACAGCGAATAAATCCTAAGTAAATGATAAAAACAACACAATGGCATAAAAACTAAAATTATTAGCAATTACAGACACTTAAATGCTATAAATTTGAGCAATGCAAGCGGAAATAATTTTCAATAACGATTTTTTGACCTCTAAAGGTTTCTCATACTGGAAGACAGAAGGCAACACAAGTGTGTACCAGTACTTCAACAAACCCTTATTCATTTTTATTGATAAAGGTAGTAATTCCGGTTATTCGGTGATAGACGACAAAATATACCACTTGTATCAGCGCACGGATTTAGATGTAGTTGTTTCAATATATAACAGACAGTTCGCGCAAAAAGAACCCGGTGATTTACTTTATAAACACCGTTTAGCAGATCGATTTTTAGCTTTAATTTCTGATTTCAAATTAATTGACAAAAACTTAGTTCTATTGATGCATACTTCAGATGTTGAGGAATTAGGTAAGGCCATAAAACCAGTATGTGTGCAATGGAATGAAATGCTTGAAAAAAGAAGTGTGATGAAACAAATAATCATTGAACGTAGGGAAAGTATTAAACGTTTACAACCGGATAAAAACGGTAAAAATCGTAAAAGACAATAGTATAATACTCTATATTTGGGAGTTGGTAGTAATTTTTAAAAACAGAATTCAAGAGATAGCTAAATCCAAAATCAAACTACTCAAGCTTGACAACATTATAACAAAAAATGGACAATAGGATAAACAAAGAAAATGTCAATCTAATTTTTGATAAATCAGCACGCCTAATCAACTATTTATTCCCAGGCGTCTTTGTTATGGAGCTAATCTTCAAAAAAGGTTATTTCTCTAATCAACCCAACAACTTAATTGAAGGAATACTATTTATATTTTGGTGTGTGATTTTCAGCATACCTTATAATTACATCCAACCTCCTAAAGTGACGCACTTGATTGCTATCATTAATAAAAAACTGTTTGACCTTAAGCTAGTTCCTACATTAGCATTCAATGTCGAAGATGAAAAGATAAATGATGGAAGTGAGATGCTAGAATTAGGCTTCACGTTAGTAAAGATTTGCATCTCCTATTTTACATATAAATTTATTTGCCACTACTTTGTAATCAAGATTTTCTTAGGCATAAATATACATGTTTGTTTATACATTTTAACAATGAGCCTTACTATGGTGATGAGTTACGTACTAGGTCCATTATACGCTAATGTAATCACACATTTTCTTGTGAAAGTGTTCAAGTCCCGCCCATACTAATACATTTTGATTGAGTGTAACATTTGAAATGTTATTTTCAATCAAATATTAATTTCCTACACTTGAGTTCCTAAATACAGTTTATACCTGTACATAGGGTTTAATGGTTATACAGAAGCCGTGGCAGGGGTGCCACGGCTTTTTTTACAACGCAGCAACAGCGGTAAGGTAAGTGTTTACAGCATTATATAACAAAGTTCTGTTAATGTTAGACCTTTTGCCTACTATTTTCATTGCCTCTTTAGTAGCCGGGTTCAGAAACCAAGTAGTATCAACTATGCCTGTATCGGTAGTTCTAGTTAATGAGCGAAGTGAGTGAGTTTGTTTACTACCGCTAGGCGCAATCGATTGTACGCTTTCCGCATTATTATTAGTATATAAATCTAACGCGTTACCGTTTCTTTCGCTGTAAAAAATACGATTTCCAGACCTGATTGAACCGGTGTTTATCGAACCATATAGCTCGTGGCCGTGGTTCGTTGTTCCGCTTTTGTGCGCTAAACCTGCAATACCCGAGCCGTGATTTACTTGGCTATTAACGATACCACGCCATGCTGTTAACTGAAAGATATCTGTTGTACTTGTGATATTTTCGTTGGCCGGTATGTAATTGATAAGGATACAAGAGGTACCATCTGTTTGATAGCCTTCTTTAGTTTTAGTTAACGCACCACCATTATTTTTCACGGCCTTGGGTTTATAGGGATCATTGCCGTGGCGGCCATCAAATCCCAAATCATTACCATTGGCCACATAGGGAATATCATTTGCGTAAATTACAATAACCGCAAAAACATCCCTAAATGCTGCGCCACCGGTAATGGCCGATTGAAGATCATTAAAAAAAGTGTTAAGCAGCGTTATGTTAGCACTGCTAGGCAAAGGCTCACCGGCTGCACCTGCCGCCTTTATCATTTCTTGTAAATGCACGTTGCTAACAATTGCACCAACTGGAGTTTCAATAGCTGCTATCATACATTATATTTTTAAAGCCCCGAAAATATGAACCACGGTTGCAGATTTTGCAATAAGTTCGACTGCTGCATTTTGCTCCGCAATTCTTTTTCTATTTGTGGCCGTGCGTAAGTCGGTTGTGCCGCCTGCCACAAACTCTACTTCACCTGCTGTGTCGCGTACAAATTTTATTTGCGCACCCTCACTTAAAATATTATCAGGAATGGTGATAATAGCAGCCGCTGTAACGTAAATCATAGCATTTACATGTGATGCATCTAAAGTAATGTTACCAGTAATATCAGGCACGCGTTTATACTTAAAAGATACTTGTCCAGTAAAATCCTTATTACCACTAATACCACTTTGATTACCACTTGTTTTAACAACAGCATTGTCGTTAGCTTTTGCAGCCAAACCATCAACAACCGTTTGTGTGGTTGGGTAACTATTATGATCGGCCCCAACCAACGTGGTTCTGCGTGCCGCTTTGTTTTCGGGTACGTAACCAAGATTACCCTCAATAGCTGCCCAATCTGCATTCACATCACCCGGTGCATCAACACGAGCGCGAATGTTATCACCCACATTAAACTCAATTCCGTGAACTATTCCGCTAACACTAACATACCAAAAATCACCTTTTTGAATTTCGCCATCAATTCCGCTTCCGCCCGTGCTTGGGTATGCTCCTGTGCTTGCATCCCAGTTGCCACGGTCATTTACAACTGCTACAACTGCCGGTTCTACCTTTACCCAATTATCATTATGTATTGGGTTAACATTCGCACTTCCTATAAGCTCATAATAGCCTTTGCCAACGCCACCACCTGCAATATCTAACACATACGTGCGCATACCCGGATGCCGCCAATTAAGAGGCATTGCGTGTAAATCTGCAAGGGTATTAAATAAAAATCTTTGTTTATCAATCGGGTCTGTGCTAAATACATCAAAGCCCAACGTTACTGGAATACCTTCTGCCATAATTATGAATTTTTAAAAGTGAATGTACCGTTGTTTACAGTTGTAATTGGCCCATAATACAGCTTGTATGAGTAAGGCGTTGCAAGTTGATCTACTTGTGTTAAACCTTCATCACCAAATCCGGTTATGTTTCCTGTAATTTTGGTCCAACCGGCCAAAACAGGAAAACCGTTTTGGTCACGTATATCAGTTAGGTCGGGTAATGAAGCCGGATATGCTATAACTTGATGCTTATCTACTCCATTAAAATTGTAAGCTAGGTTATTTACAGTTGGCTGCAACAATGTAGCTAAACCTGCTCCTTTTAGTGCCTGCTTAGTAGATGGCAAATCGAAACTACCTGCATTTACCATTCCTATAAACACCGGTGTAATATACCGCAACGATTTAAGCCCACTTAACACAGGAGCTTGAAGCACACCGTTAAGTTTATAGCGTAATTGCATACGCCAATCAGCATCAATGTTTCCCCAACCTACATTTTGAGTGTCAATATATACTGCTAACGCACCACCTGCATAACTAACCCAAGGCGCTGCATCGTTAGGGTGTGCTGTGCCAGTTAAGTTGTTGTAAATACGGTATTCAAGATCTGTACCATCGTTAATTGTAATGCTACCGCCAAAAAAATCGTAATTACCATAAGGGTGTGGATCTTCGGGTGCAGGATACCAACCACGTTCAATATATGTAGTGCCTAAATTGGCTAATGCAAATGCAGGTGCAACTGCCGGAAAAAAGAAGTTTTCTAAAAACTCAACAACATTTGTTCCCCCAACATTTAGGCCAATGTGTGGGCTACGTTTAATAGCTCTGTTGCCGTTAAATGCAGTTGTTCCGCCACCGCCTAAATCAGCTTTGTTTATTAGCACCCACTTACCGGTGGCATTATTAAAAATTGGCAATTGATCATTTGCCGGGTTAAGCGGTAACAGCCGTTTTTTATATCGTTTAGGTATATCGCACTCGCACATATTATTTAACTATTTTACGTTTTGAAATGTTGTATTTTAAACCTGTACCACCAAAGCGGTTTTTGGTGCAAACAGCGTAATTGTTTACGAATGAATCATCAACCTTGTTAACTTCAATGTTTACATAAGCATCAAATTCAGGTTTGTTTCCACCACGCATTTCACCTCCAGTTGTGCTTTGGAATAATCCAACAATGCACTTGTTAGGTAGTTGTTTGCTTAACCATTCAAATTGATTTTGTTGGTAATCCTTTAATTGGTTAAATGAATCGACAAAAAGTACATCGTACATATCTGCAAAATCTTTCAGCTCCTGTACTGTTAACTTTTGGTCGGTAAACAAAATTTTCGATTGATTTTCGGGTGAAATAAATTGATCCCGGTACTTACTAATGGTTGGGCTATTACCACTCATTTCAGGGCTTGCCACTGCAACTCGTTTACCAATGCTTGCAAATGCATCAACCACTTGCCACATTAGTTGACTTTTGCCGGCTCCCTGATCACCGCGTATGGTGATTGAACAATCAACCTCACCTAAGTTGCCTAAAAACTTTCCAAGCTCCCCTTTTAGTTGATATGTACCACCGCTTTGAAGCTTATCCATGTTAGTAAATGGATGCATTGGTTTTATTTCTCTGACATCAGCTTCAGGATAAACTTCTTTAGCAATTTTGATAATTTCATCAACTCCATTGATGGTGTTGTTGCGTTGTTTGTTTTTTGTTATATTTGCCTCAGTTGAAACGTACAGCGGACGTTTTGTAAAATCAATGCCATCAATCGTTCCATTGATTCCACTTAAAGCCTTTTTTCTTAGGTCGAAAGCCGAAAGAACAAAGGCTTTTTGTTTTTTATCAAAATCAATAATGATTCTGAACATAGAACTTTCAAGCTTAATTCTGTTTTTAAGCTTTGAAGTTTTATAATGGCCTTGGTTTATGCAAATGGTTAAAAAATCGCTTACATCAAAACCTAGTTGCCTAATTTCATCACCATGTTTACCCAAAATATGAATTAAACCAAAACCTTGATTTTTTGAATTATTAGAGCCGTAAGGCAAATCAATATATCCAATATCTTCTCGATAAAATACGTTTGAACAAATACCTGTTTTTACTTTTAACAGGTGTTTGATAGCACGTTTTGGGCTATCTGCAAATTGATTGTAAACAGGGCCAAAATCATGGTTTAAATCAACTCCACTTATGGCGTTACTTTTATTCAAAATAAAATCAGCTGCTTTTTGGGCGTAGTTGGCCGCTTTAAAAAAGTAGGTTTTATCATCCTTGATGTATTGTTGCAGTGACTTGGCCCAACCTTTAATGTACGCTGAGCTTTGGCCAACTGTTTTGTGCAGAATACCGGCTTCGCTACATAAGTAGGATGCACCAAGTTCAGCAACCAATTCTTCCCAACTGTATTGTTTATCTCCAAATGCTCTGCTGTTCTTTCTAAAATGGTCTGTACCGCATCTTTTATCATCTTTGGTACTATGAACCAACTCATGAAAGAAAGTGCTGTAATAGCGGTCTATTTGCTTGAAATTTTCAGCTTTTGGCATCTGTACTAAATCTTGCATTGGACTGTAAAATGCACGATTGCCTCCAAACTTAATTTTGGGCTTCTTAGGCATTCCCTCCAAAATTGCTTCAGCTGATGCAATTCGTTCAACCTCTTTTGCCGGTTTATTGTCCGGTTTATCAAACTGTAAGTCGGTATCTTCAATGTTGTAAACAGCGTAAAGCTTTAAAAATCTGATCGCCTTTTCAAGTGTTTCAGATTCTCCAGTGTTTTTGTCAATTTCAGTTTCTAAAACATCGAATTTGCCGTAATACGTTACATAATACGGTTTTGCACCTTTGGATATTTTGCCGTCTTTATCTGCAATTTGTTTACTTGTTAAAAAATATGGCACTTCATGGTTGCGCATATCCATTTCACAAATCAAATTCCAAAAGTTTATGCCACGGTAATCGCGTTTGCTGCCATAATTTTGAGGTGCAACTGACTTTCCTTTGTCCATCACCCACGGCATTTCCCAAGGCACTACGCCCTTATCAAGTTGATTAATGATAATACGGTTTACAACATCGTAAGGATTACGTGGTTTGGCCGCACCGGCTAAAGAGCCATCTAATAAACCAAGTTCAGCAGCTTCAGATTTAGTGTAAAATTCTACACCAGAAAGTAGCTCACCTAATGAGGCTTTTTTTTTAACTGATCCTAACCCGGTTTTCTGTTTGGTGTATGCATCAATTTGTTTGATTGCATCTTGCAAACTTTTTGCGTTGTAGGTTGCATCAGTGGTATACTTATAATCGTAACCACTTTTTGTTTTAAACCGGGTTATCTTACCAAGTTTATAACTGGCATATTGGCCCCTATCAGGGTGTTTATTCCATTTACTTATTTGGCTGTTGGTGGTTGCTCCTAACTCAACACTTCTAACTTTAGGTTGAGTTACAATCTTTGTTGCAGCTTCCAGTAAATCCTTTGATACTTCAAGTTTTTTAACGGTTTTAACACCATTGCCATCAAGTTTAAACAACAAAAAATCTACACGACTAACAGCCTTTTTAAGTAAACTCCCGTGATTAGTTTTACCTTTTAATGCAGCATGGGCATCAATGCTAAACTTATTTAACTGCGTAACATCAACACGTTTGTTATTAAACGAAACTAAACGTTTTAGCAATAAGTACTCTTTAGTAAACCTCTGTTTAGAAACTAGTTTCCGTTTAACTTTCGTCCTGGTACTTGATTTTATTTTTGATTCAAATAGTTCGTTGGCCAATTCGTTTTCATCCAGTTCATCCTTTTGCGCTCTTACAGCTCTTGTATTTAATGAATCGTTTTCGACTTCAATTTCGGCCAAACGCTCTTTAAAATAAGCATTTGTACCTGTTGGGTATTGAACAATTATTCCAACTACATAATCAATCACATCACTTTCATCAGCAAACATATTTTCGTGCTCGCGCATGAAATCGGCTGCAAACGTATCAAGGTTAATTCCCTTTGCAGATAGCCAACGTAAACGAATGGTTTTACCATCCTTACCTTTAAGGTGGTTTTTATCGCCCCAACGTTCAAAACTGGTGGTAGAGAAACGAACACCAGTCATAGCATCAGCTAAATAATCAACGCTAACCGGGTCTTCAATTTTTGCAAACAATCCGTTTAACATTATTCCTGAATTTTAAAGTCTGAAAAATCTGAAGATTGTGCAACTTCCATAGCCCTGTTGCTAATTTGACTTAGCTCACTTTTGATATTGGCCCAATCTTCAGGCATGTATTCTTGCAGTGCCACTTCAATAGCATCAATCATACTTCCAATAATGTGATTAGGGTTTTGTTGATGCATTGCTGTTAAGCCCGGATATAACGATAATAACGCCTGTGCATCTTGCTCAGACGTAATTTGTGTATTGATGTTGATTTGAATACTCATATAAAAAAACTATAAATTGAAACGATTAGAAATACAATAGAACCGGCTAACATGATGGCGTAAAAACGGATGTACTGGTGAGCTTCTGGTATGTATTTATTTTTTAATTGTGGATGGATTGCACCGAATTTTACTTGCTGAAAATTCCACGTAGAAACAAATAATCGCTTTGAAAAAAAAGCTATACAAAAAAGACTAAGTACAAGTAATAAATAGGGCATATTATTTAATAATTTTATTCGTTACAGATGTTACAACGGCAGCAATAGCAATATTTGTTGCTATGTTAACTGCATCATGTTTGTGGTTAAATTGCTTACACACATAGTATGTAATTGTACCGGTAATTATGGAGGCTAACAGATTATTCATGATTACTTCAGTAAATAATAAAGTCCTAACTCAGCTTGCCTGTTATACAAGCCATAACTGGCATTAACACCAATACGTTTATGCGTGTACATTAATGCCGGAGCAATTGGATTAAATCGCGAAGTTTGAATACCTAAATACAACTTGCCTTTTGACTTCTCACGTTCGTAATTGGTAATTGTGGTTGTTATGTAAACTGTACTATCAGGCTTTAAATTTTTGAACTCAATATTGCGCGAAAGCAATTGGCCTAGGCAAAAACTATCGGCAATAACTAGGTTATACAACGAATCCTTACGGTACCTGTAAACACTAGTTTTGCACGATAGATAACTGCGAATAATAGCCCCAGTGTCCACAGTAATATTTTTAAATTTAGGGTAGTAAATAGTTTCGGTTTGATGTACCAAATCAGCATCACCAATTTTTATTGGTGTACTATCAACCTTGGTGGTGTAAACTGTATCAACCTTTGTTTGTGTATCTCCAATATTGGAGTTATTGAACCTTACTAGCATAAAAACCCAAACTGATCCGATTAACAATGTTAAAATCAGCCATCCAATACCAATTTTTTCCGTTGTTGTTAATTTACTCATTAGTTGTTTCCTCCTTTTTTGAATCTGCTGAAAATCGAAAGCCGAACCCTGACAATAAAGCACCGATTGTACCTATAAATACACCTGCTTCTGTAAATGTCATTTTACCAAGAAAAGCGGCTATCATACAGACAACAACCACTAGCAGTATGAATGCACTAATCAGGTTGGTTTTAATGTCGTTTTTTATAGATTTTGGTATTTTCATATTCTTGATACTGATTATAGCCATAGTAACCTAAGCCCAAAAAAAAAGCAGACCAACAAACGAACCTGCAACTGCTCCAGTGTGGTTAAGTGCAAAATCGTACATGTCTTTTACTACAGCTTTAGCCTTTGCCAAACCACCTGTAACATCTGCTTTAATTACAGCGTTACTATGGCCAATACCTGCATTGATATGGTAGATAGCACCAAGGCTGTCGTTGTAATTTTTGAAACCGTTAATTGAAGTTGTGTTGTATTGAGATGCTTTTCCAAGCTTTTTTAAAGCATTAAACCCGGTGATGAAAAATACCGCTGCAACTTTTGCTGCAACTTTTGGTTGTGTTAGCATATCCGGGTTATTCACTAAATCAACACCAATTGCTTTACCCATTGTTGCATAATTGCTTTTACCGGTAATTTGATTGTAACCCCTTCCACGGTATTTGTAACCATCAGCAGCACCATTTCCGGCTATGCCATTGTATACAAAATTGAAAAAGCTCACATCGTTCGCTTTTAATGTGTTCAACTGTGCATCATTAAGGTCTTTAGTTTTACTAAATATTTGGCGAATGCGTGTGTTAGTTGTTTTAGAATAACCAACCTCTACATTACCCGGATTAAACCCTGTTTCTTTGCTTATTACAGCCAATACAGCACTATGTGTAAACTTGTTGGTTACACCTGCCTTAATTAGCTCTTGCACTATTAAGGCTGCATTATTTTTTTGTGTTGCTGTTAGTGCCATTATGCAAATTGAATTTTAGGTACAGCAGCTAGGCCCTTTACCGGTGTATAAAATTTGCCAATATCGAATACCCGAACCCACACCAAGCGTTGGCCATTGTGTACTTGAACGAGTTTAACTTTAGTAGAGCTATTAGCGTATTCAACATCTTTGAATTGAACAACCTTACCAAATGTTTTTGGCGTTGTATCTATCGGCCTAGGTACAGTGTAAAGTGTTTTTAAGGGATAATCACCGGGATCTGCATAAACCTTAACACTGGTAATCTGACCTTGTAATGTGCTATTCCAATTCAGATACACATTAGAGCCAACAGGTAAATTGCTAGGTGCGTTAGTAGGTTTGATGAATACTTGTGCTTTAGATGAACCACTACCGCCACTACCTCCAGCTCTACCTCTGTACTGGAGATAATCCATAAACAAGTTATATTCTGAAGTAGATAAATCTGATGACAAATCCGCTTCGATATTTCCACCCTTGGTAAGTTCAGAATATGCCTTAACGACCTTTGGCCAATCTGTTATTTGTTTTGCCACTTCAAACAATGCTTCTTCATCTGTTCCAACTCCACTTATGGCGTTGCGAATAATGGCTGCTTGTCTAGTAAAAATATCACCTTGCAAGGCTGCGGCACTTTGTTGTGCTGCTGCGTTTTTACGTGCGTTATTCCAAAGAAAATAACCACCACCGGTTAACACCAAAATGAGGGCATATAACCACGGTGAAGTAGGTTTTTTATCGGCTTCTTTGATTACAATATTGGATGGAATACTTCTCATGTTTAGATTGATTTGATGGCTTGTTTGAGCGTAAGCTCATTTACTGCCAATGTGTTGTTAATCTTGGGTGTATCGTTAACAATCTCGGCCAATACTCGCAATGAATTATCGTCTAACTTATCAGCTAAAACTTGTAATTTTTCTCTGCGGCTTTCTACAATATCAGGTACGATACTTTTAATATTTATGGTGACTTGGGGCATAAATTTTAAGTTGTTTGTTGTTGTTTCTTTTGTAAATAATCAACTGCGCTATTCGTAACACTGTTGATCATTCCGCGTTCCATCATAAAAACTCCGAATAACGTATGAAGCTTTTCGATTTCTTGCGCATTAAATTGTTTGAACACCTCCAAAACCTCTTGTATCTGTGTTCCGGTTTCAGGAGTATTAATAAGTGGGTGATTGTAGCTTGATACTTGTTGAATTTGTTGCTGTGGTTGTGTGCCTCCTCCTGACAATTTGTGAATCAAACCAATGCTAATTGCATCAACTAGCTTTGGATTGTTTAGGATTGGTGTTACCACCTTATCCATTAAACCATCTAAACTAGTTTTTTGCGAAAAGTTGTTTTGAGCAACGATATTGTCTTTTTCGTACTGATGTTTTGCCTCAATACTTTTATGCTCAATCTGAAGTGTGGCATGTTCTTTTTGCAATGTGGTATGCTCAACACTCAGTTTGTTGAGCTCGTTTTTTAAATCCCTTAACTGTATTTCTAGATCAGAAATACGCTGTTCTTTATAACGAATTTCTGCCAAGGAACTATTTTCAGGGTAATATGATGTGCGAATAGAAGGTTGTTGAACATGTTGTTGCATTGTGTTAGGAACAACACCCAAACCTGACATGGCTTTATCCGAAGCCTCTAACTCCGAACAAATGGCATTTACATAAGGCTTTGAAACATTAGTTATAAGCGCAATTTGGTTTTGAGAATTGCCGGCCAAACGAAGCCTAATAATTTCTTGTTTTTTATCTTCAGATATATTCATTATTCGCACCAATTAGGGTCAACAACTAATTTAACAAGGGTTACTTTGAGCACTTTAGTTGCATTAGTATCATCGAAAGCAACACCGAAAACAGTACCTTTAACATAGGGCCATTGGCTATGCTCGCAATAGGTATCTTCTACCTCTTTTAGCTTTTCGTTATTAATTACAACCGGGGTTGCACTAACTAACTCAGCTTTAATGCTAACAACATCAGTCATGTCTATATCCTGATTTTTAGATATAGTTATGTGCTCTAGCGAACGGCCTATGTATTTTCCAAAAAGCATGTTTTCCTTAGTTTACTTCGTACTTAAATACAACCTGTACCACAATATCATCAGCACCACTTGCTTCAGTTGGCACTAGCTTAATGATTGATCTTTCGTTTGTTGGTTTGTCAAATTCTAAAGCAATAAATCTTTCCCCGGGTGCGCTTGCTGCGGTTGCCTCATAGAAGTTTTTACTTACAGGGTCTATGGTTGGTTCACTATCAATAATGTTCATACCAAAATTGAAGTGTTTGTTGTTTGGGTTTTTGATAACTGACAACCCAAATGCAACACCTTTTTTTATACCAGTTAGATCGTGCTTAAATTCCTCATTGATTGCAACGTTTGCGGGTGAGTTTGCAGGGATGGTTATGTTCAACGATTTGCTCTTATACTTTTGTGGCATAATTTTTTTTAATTAAAGCAACGGCACGTTTTTGTGCCGTTGCTTATTTTAAACTTTATTTTGTTGTGATGTTTAGTTTGAATAGCTATTAAGCGTTAACTAAACGGAAGCCGATGTATACAGTTTCCCAAACGTACTGTTTAGAACCTGCGCCTGAAGCTGGAGTGCTCAAAGCAACACCAATAGGCAACTCCAATTTTGGTGTTAAGGTTGAACCTTTAGCAATGATTTCTACACCATCAGGAACAGCGATTGCATCTTCCATTGAACCCTCAATATATTCTTTGCTATTACCACCTAGGAAATAGTTTTTTGCTGAATACTTGGCTTTATCAACTTCATTGATGTTGAGGATAAAGCGAGAGTTTAATAAAGTAGCTGGCAAACGCTCGGTTGTACCACCAAGAGTTAAGATGATGTTATCAAAGCTCATTGCTTTGATTTGCGCTGAAGTTACCACTCCATCAGCATCATCAGCCAATACTCCTACGCGAGATTTGGTAGCGATTAAAGCGAAGTCTTCAGGTAATTTACATCCTTTGTCTAAATCACTTAGTCCGAACTCTTTTTCAGCTGCTAAGTCGAACAAAGCAACACCAGTTCCGGTACCGCTATTTGCAACTTGTGCGCGGTGTGCAAACTCAAAATATTGAGCTTTTAATTTTCCTGCCTCGTAAGCAGCTTTTTGATCAGCTGATAACTTACCGGCTGCATGGGCGGCCTTTAATAATTGATCGCCTGAAATTGGTAAACTTTTCATGTTTGGTTTTATAAAAAATTAATAATTGATTGAGCTTATTTTTTTGTTGTTAGGCTAGGTTTGGTTGTTATGCAAACCTTATTGCAGACTCTTGTGGAGCTCCTGAAATTGGAATGTATAAATCATTGTCGCTAGGTGCTGCGTATTCATCAACTGCGCTGTCTGCACCATCTAAAAACACGTAATCAGTGTCAACAGCATTAATAGGTGCGCTTCCATGTACGCCCATGCCTGCGATTTTGATCAGTGGTTCAGCTTCGCCCAGTTGTGGAATGAATTTTTTGAGCGCGTTACTGATACCTTCAGGCAATGCACCAACTCCATTTGTGGTGAGTGCAGGCACTACACCGGTGATGTTGTTAATCATTTTGATACCACCATACGTTGCGAAACCAATGGAAGCTTGCTTCACATGTTCGTTTGTAGATTTAAAGGCAATAAATGTTCCTAGCACGAGCATTAATGCCGTTGCCAAAATACCTTTAACGCCAGTTTTAAAAGTGTCAGGTACAAAACCGTAAGCAACGTGGCCCGCCACGAAACCTCCCATGTTAGTACCAAGTCCGGCTGATTGTTTCATCAAGCCTTTGAAGTCGAATGCATCTTTTTTAGATGCGGTTGCTACTTGTGTCATTGTTAAATTATTAAAAATTGAGATTTTAAATTTTTGCTGTTTTAATAACCTTTTTGGCTTTGGTTACAGCTGCCAATTCGCCAACAGGTTTTGATTTATTTTGATTGTTTTTGCTGTACATGTAGTAACCACCACCGGCAACCAATAAGGCAATTGCAGCTATTAACAGCATGTTAGATTTTTTGCCGCCTTGGTTTGGATTAGATGCTCCCGGATTATTTGGATCATAGAATGCACCACCTGCATTACCACCATCAGGAACAATAGTTACTGTACCATTTTTACCTCCGGGCATTACAGCTTCTTTAATTTCAATGACATTGTCTTTGATATCATTAGCCTTACCGACAACATTCGCAACATCATCAATAAAGCTACTTACAGCGGCAATTACAGGAGTTGCAGCAGCAACACTTGCAGCAATGCTAGTTGGCTCTCCAAGATTACCTAGATTGCCTAATATGGCTGATTTGGTTTTACCTGAATTAACAGCAGCAACTAGGTCGCCCCAATTACCACCAATAAGTGGGCCTTCCCATTTTTCTCGAAATTTTCCATCGGTACCGGCTTGACGCATTTTATCAATTTTGGTGGCCCAACCTCTAAAATTTAAAGCCACTAAGCCACGATAAGCCGTGCGACCTAATATCATTGCCGGATTAATTTTCTGTACATTCTCTACAACAAAATTGGCTGCTTGCTTTACTGCACCACCAACTGTTGTAGCAGCTTTTTTTACTGCACTACCAAGTTTTTTCAAAAACCCTAAACCATTAACTTGAGCTTGAGCTATTTCTTGCTTAATATAGTTTTCGGCATTTCTTGCATTAGCTGTTATATTAGCTTCTATGCTTGCTATCAAACTACGATATGAAGCAAACAAACCACCTTTAGCATTGGCCATTGCTACGTTACCTTTGCCATCCAAACCAAACATTGGATAATTTGCACCACCGGTTAAACCTGCTAATCCACGTTTAATAAGTTGCTCTCGTGCTAATCCATCACGATTTAAAAAACGCACTTCGTTAACAGTTAACTTATCTAACACTGCATTACGTTTTGTTGAATCGTGCCACACGCTTAACAACTCTTGTAAGGCAGGTTTTAACTCTGCAACATTGTATAAAGGGGCAAGCAATTGAGGCTGATTAACAGCCATATTGTAAAAGTCTTTTAAACTATCGTAAATAGGTTGCAAGGCAACGTTAGAAAGTTTAAACAATTCATCAGCCGTGAACGGACGAAGCTGCTTTGGGCCTTCCTCTAATTCGCCAATTGATTTTGGTGTGCCCGGGCCTATCACCACTTTTGGAGTTGGTTTAGGCATACAAGTTTTACCACCACCAAAATTGTTATTGATGATAATAGTTGGAACTCCATTTTTAGCAATGTCATTCATGTGCATAATTGCACCACTTGGAGCAACAGCCATATTCGACTTTTGAATGCTACTTTTTTGCATTTTAGTAACCGGGTTGTCTACCAAAAGTTTATTGGCGTTTTCTGTTACTTTTGCAACAGCAGCGGTTTTATTAGCCATTTGTTCGGCCGTAAGTATTGCAGGAAAAAAGCCCTCTAGGCCTGCAATTTGTAAAGGCATAGCTTTAGGCTTATTACCGCCTAAACCCGAAAGTCTTGTTGTATACATTGGTTCTGAAATTTCTTTGGTAATACCTTTTGCCTCCTCATTAAATGAGTGTAAACAGGCATCTATTGTGAAATAATTTTTTAGGTTTTTGCCATCCTTAGGCACTATTACATAAACATGTTGCAATTGCTGATCATCACGAACGCTGATAACCTTTATTGTATGGTTTATACCCATGTTCATTAATAAGCTTGAAGCAAAAATGCTGAAGCAATCACAATCAATTCCGGTGTTACGGTGTGCGAAACTTGCAATTGGTTCACGTAATTGCTCGCGGTTTTCTGCATCGCGTTTATACTGGATATGGTTGTATAGGAATTCATATACGTTTCTGCAACTTTCCTCTATTGAATCGCCTTTAAGTGCAGCTGCTAACTTTTTGGTTTGCCACAAAGTTTCGTTAACAATGGTGGCCATACGTTTTACCGTTTTTTCGGGTATTGCATCTTGTGCAATAACACTTTCTAAACCTTTGCTTTGAGGCATCAAATTGATGTAAGCAGTTGCCGGTTTAATTCTGCGGTAATGAAAATTATTGTCGGCAAAACCTATTCCCTTAACAAGTCCAACAGTTTTTAAAATTGATGCGAAAGGTGTAAGTATATCCTTGGCATTAACAATGAACTCTAAAGGATTCAACTCGTAACTTAAAATATCAAACCGAACAATTACCTTTAAATCAGGTGAAAGTTTACCGGTAAGAATATTTACAAGTTTTGCGGCATTTGCATAACTTGTACTTAATGGAATGGTACCTAAACGTGAAGTAACCAATTTACTGATTCTAACTTCTTTAATACCGTTGTTTTGGATAAACAAATCTTCAAAATCACCATTCGCATTTTTACTTTGAACAGTTACATACAAATTTTGAAGTGTAACATCAAATGCGCTTTGATTGGTAATTTCGATAGGCAGATTAAACGATAAATTGCCTCCTTTTAGGCTTACATTTTGAGGGATGCCGGCATTAGCTTTAAATTTGGTGCTTAAATTTTTTAGCTTACTTGCACCTGTTGCCAGTGCAGCTGCGGCAACAATAGCTATTGCACCTCCTAGTATTAATTTAGTGCTGTTCATTATTACCTCCTTTAAAAAATTTGTGATCGAATATTTTTTTAAGGCCAAAATTTAATAGGCCACCTAAAACGCACTTACCTGAAAATACTAGCGTGTAAAATGCTACTTGAGCAAAGTCGATTGAGTTGAATACAAAAAGTACATTATCCGTGAAGGCCGAAACCAAAATTCCACCAATTACAAATGCTTTGGTGTTGGTTGAGTAAAGTAGTAAGTATAATTTAAAATAAATGTGCATCTTTTTGTTGATGATGCACAAAGTTTAATGGGATGTTAGAGCAAAAAAAGAGCTTGTGTCGCGGATGTCCGAAAGTGTCGTGTTATGTCCGAAAATGTCGTATTAATTTCGGCCTTTTAATGCTTCATTTATGTCATCAGGAGTTAATCCTGTGTATTTAAGATAGGTTTGTAAACCAATGTAATTCACGTTTTCAATCTTCAATTTCTCACGTATTTTTTTGAAGTCGCGCTGAGCTTGTCGGTCGGATTTACCGGTAATAAGAACGTGGTCTGAAAGATAAATTACTGCGCGTTTGAGCATGTTGCAATTTAATAAAAATTACATTTACAACAACCTGATTTAAACAAAATAAATGTTTCAATTACACATTAATGGGCATAGTAAACTTTGGTGATTTATACTCTGGAGAAAGCTCGTTTGCAATCAAGCTGTCATTACCAAGTGGCTTGATAACTTGACTCACCAAATCGAACGGAACATATGGATCTACCCAGTCTGTGTATTCTTCTTCATCATATAAAATGTATGGGCTTCTATGATGTCCAACAACTGACTTTATAAATTCATTGGGCCAAGTAGTGATTATACTAAACCCTAACTCGCCTGTTTTTTCGTCAGTTCCAATTATTCCGGCCAATGCAAAGACTTTCTTAAAGTTCAATCGAATATCAAATGGTTTACTGAGCTTTTCAACTTCAGGCCCTTCAATAAACGAACTTACCGGGATGATGCAGCGTTGTCCATCAACTAAATCCTTATAATTTGGATTTGTTGCAAGGCCAAAAGGGCCGTTGTAATCAACATTATTTTCTTTGTTATGAAATCCTTCAACCCTTGCATTAAAATTCAATCTTCCGCCTCTATTAAAGCCAAACTTGATATATTCTTCAGTTGCCTTACCGTTAAGTTTATGATAAACCAAGGCTCGCATACCAATTCCAATGTTAAATTGTCGCTCGGCACTGTTTAGTTTGTTTTGCCAACGTTGCTCTGATTGAAAGGCTCTTTCGTCCTGATTGATTCGTCCACACATATTAAGCCACTATTGAAATTTGATGTCCAACCAATAGTTCCTTAAGAGGTGCTGATATATTTTCTAGTTTACTGCTTTTGGGAAGTAAAATCTCATCTGAAAAAATAAATACTTCTGTACCTGAATCTGTCGCACCAGCTGAGTATCTTAATTTAAAATCAAATTGTCTTCTGTTTTGATACAAACTTTTGATTTCAAAAACAGAATCGTAGGACAAAATCCACGGTAAACTCAGTGTATCTTGGATTGATTCTGCGATAATTTGATGATCTTCATGTTTATAAGAATTAAGATATAACTGACTTCCTTTTTCATAATATGGTGGGTCTAGATAAACCAAAGTATCGGAATCTAATGTATCTGAAATATTACTAACAAACTCCATTGCATCTGAGTTGCTTAAGAAAATATTATTACGTTTTGATGCAATCGAATTAATTCGTTTAATCAAATCTAACTTATTAAACCTTGCATTCATTTTGTAGTTACCATTTTGGTTTTGACCACCAATGAGGCCAGCAGAAATAACACCGGAACGGTTAACTCGATTCAAGTAAAACAAACTAAATCCAAGGCTCAGATGATTGTTTTGTGCCTTATTCTTAATGTTTTCTCTGTGCTTTCTCCATTCATCAACAGATAAATTTGCAGAATAAATCAATTCACAAAGTTCATCTGTATGATTGAGAACAGAATACCAAAAACTGTATATTGATTTGTCAATATCATTGAGATAAATATTTTCCACCTCTCCTTTTAAAAGCAATTCAATTGCTACTCCCGCCCCTCCTGCATATGGTTCTACATAATTTGTTGATATTTGATTCTCTTTGATGATTTCAAGAACAAATTCATATAATTTGAGTTTACCTCCCGGATATCTCAATGGAGTTTTAGAAACTGGCATTATGAATTGATTGCTGTTATTAATTCAAAAGTATCATTGAACAAGATGCAAACATCGTTTCCATTTGCTGTTGAAAATGGACTGTGAATAAGTTGGTGCAAATGTTCAATCGAGAATAATTCATTACTGGTCAACCTGTTTTCAACTGGCACAAGCTTAGTTTTATTGTCTTTGTAATATTCGTGGTTTTCTTTCAAGTAAGCAATTGTTTTTTGAATAATAACTCCATACTTATCTTTTGGTTTAATCTCAACATTAGCCTCCTTGCAATATATCCTGCAAGAAAGGTCAAGTAAAGTCCGATAAAGAAGCATGAATGCTAATGGATTGTTGTCAATATTTAATTTATACATCTCTGTCACTATCAAAGCGATTTTTTCACGATTAGATCCTTGCGGTTTAAATTGCCTAATTCTAGCCTTAACTGATCGTTTATCATTAGATGGATAAGCAGGATTTTTTGATGACTTTGAATTATTTGTTGTTTTGGTCTTGGTTGTATCCTGTTTTGAAGCGGATTCCTTCCTGCTATCTGACTGAGATACATTACCACTTTTTTGACTCGAGCCACTTCCAGAAGTACTATCTTGTTGCTCAAAACTGGTGGAAATGTCTTCGATTTGAAGCAATCCATGTTTGAGCAAAATTTTATTTATAGTTTCGGGAACCCTTAAATTTCTTGTTTCAATTTGGCTATTACCTATTCCATTTATTAATTCGTCTAGCATTGATGAATAAAATCCACTTGGATAATCAGACAATAAATCATCAATAGTAACTTCTAGCCTCTTGCTGATTGTATTCAAGCCTTCACTCAGTACTGTTAAGGGATATTTAGCAGACCAATAAACTTTAACATCTTCACTTATTTCTTTACAAGTTGATAGATATGCCTCCAGTAAATCCAATGCAGGATGTTCGTTGCCGTTTTCATCTCTATCATGCCTAGACCTTGCAATTGCATCCCATTTCGTACGTTTTGCATTTTCATTGTATCCGTGTATTAATGAAACTGTTTTTAGGCATATTGCTTCTTCGGCTTTGTCATAAATAAGGCATGGAACATCCTTGTTATTAATAAACCATTCTGGATCTGTTTTTCTGAAATCAACAACCCTTTTCACAACTGCGGAAGGTATTTTTTTGAACTGTTTGATATCATGAATCCCCCAAATCAATTTTAAACAAGCTATTCGTTGATTACCTTCCTTCACAATTAGTTTGTTACCTTTTTTAAATACTACAATATTTTCTACATTCATATAGCCATAATCCATGAGGCTAATTAGAATAGATTCAAAATTACTGTTGGTCAGGATCATGGCGTGTATCGCTTCAATTTCAGAATTTTGAGGCATAGTCCTGTAGTTGTGCAGGTCTAAGTGCAACTTGCTTACGGGGATTAATTGGTTAGTTGACATAGTTAGGTTATTATTCCTCAAGTATAAAAAGTAATTGTGTAAAATAAAAGCCTCCAATTAAGGAGGCTTTTTCTTTACTTCACAATGTTGTAGCGTTCGTGTCCATCTACTTCACGTTTGGGGTCTAATTTAAGCTTTGCACCGGGTACAAATACTGTTGTTACACTTGGTAGGTAGCCATCATAAACTACTGTCTTTACAAGTACACCAATCTCGTTAATTTCCATACCTTCAACAAGCTCATTAACGGTGGGCTCTTCTTCTCCATCGCCTCTTTCGGCTATGGTTTGGGGGTTAACACCAATTGTTTTGTTTAGCACTCTTAGTTCAATTGGTTTCCAAACTGATTTTACTTGTGTTTTTTGTTCAACCTCAACTCCTTGAATTGTGTTGTCTGTTGCTGTTTCTGTCATTTTGTTATTTATTAGATAAGGGTGGCCACCCAATATTTTATTTTTAAATTGTTGTTGTAAAATGCTTTTGAATGGATTCAATTAAATAGGCTCTCCTATCAGCTGGCATTTCTTCCAGTTGCTTTATTAGCCTGTTACGCATTTTCTTGTTATTGTATCGCTCCCTAAAATTGTTTCCGGGTGCTGCAAGCTCATTTGTTTTTTGGGCTGCTGATTCTAACTCCAATCTCACTGCTGTGTGGTCGAATGGTATGTATCGCTTCTCTGCACATTTGATGCAATACAAGTAAAATAAATCGCTTTGGTTGCTCACCAACCAAGAGTTAGAAGTATTGGGTTTATAGGGTATCGGATCATCGCAATAGGTACAGCACACTTTTACATCTTTAGGAAAATTAAAGGTTATCCCTTCATCGTTTTTGGAATGTTCTAAAAACGGTTTCAAAACTTGCTCGGCATTATCTTCACCAATTGCCTTAGCGTAAATTTCCATTGCTGTTTCGGCTGTAAATTTCCATAATGGAACAGAACCTGCAGAACAGTTTTCGGTTTCAGCTTCTTTCAACTCCTTTTTTGGAGTTGGTGCATCTAAAACAACATAATCAATAAGTGGACTTTGTGGTTCACATGCCGCCAAAATTTCATTAACAATTTTGAGTGTATCGGATGGTTTTAACGTAATCTCAGGCTTTGGAGAAGTAAATCCTTTGCTCCATTCCAGTTTCATTCCTTTATGACGTCCAACACCATTATCAATTGAGCTTCCGCCACCATCACCATCTAAATTGTCAATTGCCTTTTTGCATTCCTCAATTGTTTTGAATCCATCAGGAACAAATGCGTTTAGCTTGTATGCAGAACTTTTAAGGTATGACCAAACGAACCTATGAACTTTTGATTGAATGAATTTTTCAGGAAATTTGACAGGTAATAAATAACCATGCAATTGATCATGATAATCGATTGGATTTGTCAAGTAACCGGGGTAACAATGCCTTAAGCTATGATACAGCTTCAACTCCGTTGGCGCATGATGAACAAAATAAGCTGTATCATAATAACCATTACCATCAAAGGGTTCACCGCAACCATCACAAACCATTTTCATTTCCTTGACTTCAAAATTTGTGAAGTGTTCAAAAGGGAATATTCTCATGTTATCCCTATTCAACCAATCCAAGTTATCAATCAACTCAGGGTAGTTTGGATTCATAGCATGGCAAATGTGTTTTACCTTTTCATCGTATGGTAATTCGTTATAATTTACCTCTTTTACCTCCGGTAATTCATCGGTAATTACCGGTAAACTTTGCGGTAAATCTTCGGTAATACCCGGTAATTCGTGTTGTTTGATGGAAAGTGCGTTAACATTTACCCATGTACGGTAAGCCTCAAAGAACTTGAACAAATGTTTATATTGAGTAGTCTTACTCCCAAAATAATCTTCGAACAATGAAACTGCAATTGTAAGTGCCTTTAAAAATGCAACATGAAATAATTTGTCGTGTGCATCCTTCACTTTAGTAACACCCTTATGATTGATTTGCACCAACATTGTAAATTCATCATTGCTATCTAAATAGTATTTCACAACAACATAATCTTCGCGCCTTTGCATTGGATTCAAGAGGTGTTTAAATGCGGTTTGTTCACCTTCACTATTTTCATCCAATTCAACCACATTTTTCTTTCTCAACAACTTAGCAAAATCAGATTCAACATTATGAATTGGCTTTATCGTATCGTTTACCCATTCATCAACTTCTTTACTTCGTTCCGGTGATATTTCCGCTATTTTTCCTGTCATAACTTGTGCTATTTAATAGTCTAAAAAATCGGTAAATGATGTAGCTTTTGATTGAAATGGCTGCGGATAGCTTGCGGCCAATTGTGCTACCGGATGCTGATAGGTTGGTATGTTTGGTAAAACACCTGCATCCTTTAATACACCAATACAGTAATCAACCACAACTTGCTTTACTCCATCATAGTATGTGTTGTTAAGACCAGGAATAATTGAACCAACAAAAACCAAAGCTTCAACCTTGCTAAATACAAACTCTGTGCGGTAAATAGTCATAATACTATTTTTCACCTTGTATTGGGCTTTGTAAAACTGATTGTAAAGTGATGCAATTGCATTGCTTCGCAACACTTCGGTTGCCAAATCAACCAACATGGTGGTGGTTTGGCATTGTTTGTTGTAATACTCGCAACTGGCATTAAGCATTGCCACCATTGCATCCAACTGATCAGAATCTAATACTAGTTTTCTCATGGTTGTTAAATTATTATTGGTCGTTTTTCTTTCTTATCCCACACGAAGGCTGCAAAGCTTTTGCACCATCTTTTTTTCCATCTTATTGCCTCGTTTTTATCGTTTGTGGCATCGCAAATTGTACATAGTGCACTTGTAACCTTTATGCACATATACCGGGCTTTAGGGTTTATCATGTGGCGTATGTTTTAGGTTTTTCGTTCATCAATTTTTTAGCCTCCGGATGCTCCACCGGTAACCAGTTACCTTCTTGGTACCATGCCAATATTGAATAGGGATTGTTTGGCCGGTTATCATAAATTTTGAGTTCGCGGCACTTTCTATAAATGCTTTTTGTTTTGATGCGAATGGCTTCTAATGCAGTGTTTGGGAACACTCCATTTTTCTCTAGTGTGCGAACAATTAAGGAAAGTGGAAATGCATAAGTTGGTTTGTTAGGATCCTTTGGGTTTAACCAAGTAGCTACAATCTTGTACTGATCAACCAATCTTTCTTCATCACCAATAATTACTTTTACTTTACTTGGCCCACCTACAACATTTATTCCTTTGCCGTATTGCTGCATTGGGTGAGGCGTACTGTTTTTACTAGTATTTTCGGGCTTTTGCATATTTTTTCGTTTTTGGGGCTTAGTTCTTAAGATATTAAGCTAACAGAGTACTGTAATACCTGAATACCTTAATATCTTAAGATACTCTGTAACAGTATTCCACTAATCGTGTTTATCAATTTTTGTACATTGGGCTTTTGGCGAGGCTTTAGGCCACCTGCAACTGTATTAAATCGGGCTGTTTCCAAAACGTTTTTTGCGTTTCTTTTACGTACCCGGTGTAGTATAGGTTTTTGTTAACTCGGTTGCGGCAATCGCTTTCTAATACCCTTTTAGCTATGGTTGCAATGCCACGTATGGCCAATTGCATTTTAAGGTACTTAACACTCCTGCGGTCTTTCATGCCGTATGTTTTGCGCAAAGTTTTAGCTGTACGTTGCACGTCTGCACGGCAACTGTGAATAAGCGAATAGTCATTTTCTGACTTACCGTTTACATACGTAAACACCTGCAATTTGTGTAGCTCCTCTACGTGCTTTGGTTGCACATTTTGACCCACACCTAAAGTATTGGCTAATGGTAAATTGTTTTCTATTTGCTTAATTACTGCTAAAGTTTGGCGGTCTTGGTTTTCTTTTATTTCGGCCGCATAAATAAGATATTCCGGTGTTTGCTTTTCGTGTTGTACATCGTATTGTAGTGTAGTATAAAGGCCGCTGTAATAGGCACAATCAACTGTTTCAGTTGCATCTTGCCAACTTTTTAAATACAGGTTGCCACCATTAACTTTTAGTAAGCCTAAAGTTTTGCATTGGCTTATGTACGTGTACACACCAGTACGGCTTTTTTTGGTTAGTGTGCCTATTTCGGTAATTTGTTGGTGATAGTTTTTAATAACTCCACTTTCGGTGATGGTTTTTAGTAGCGCAAAAAATCCGTAAACCTTAACAGCTCTGTTGGTTTGATAAACCGTGCGCAATTCGCGCTTGTTTACCAAATGAGAAGCAAGGCCCTTAGGCAATTTAAACGCTACTTTCATACCTCGTTGGTGCTTGCTTGTTGATTTTTAAAATGAGCCTGAGCATGATGGGCCGCAGCTTCATCAACATAATACTCAACATGCTGTGCAGTGTTGCAGTTAGGGCATACTTCGGTGTTACCTTTTACAGTTTTACCGGCCGGTAAAACTTTGGGTTTACCGGTAAATTGGCATTTTTTACAAAAAATCATGATTCTGAAATTGATGGTTTTGGACGTGCATTTTGCAACAATTGATATTGCAGCTCGTCAGACAATTTGATATAATCCTCGCGTTGCTTAGTGTAAACTTGTGTTAATGTAGCATCGTTGGCCACACTTGGGTGTTCTAACATTCGGGTTAAGCTCATGATTGACGTGGTAAGCACATCACTTATTAACAATGTTTCGTAGTCTGTTAAGATGGTGTAGCTTCTTTTAGTACCTTGCTTAATGCCTGATATTACTTTAATTAGCGACCTTACCCTTTCCGGGTCTTTAGCTGTTATTGCTGTCATATTAAGAGGCTTTTTTTAGTTGCACATCAATTAATTGGTATGTTTTACTAGTAAACATCACCCCTGCACTATCCAAACCATTGGCATCAGGGTTTTGCACCTTTTGTATTGCACCCTGATTAAGCATGTGCTTAACTTGATCTATGTGTATGGTTGATTCGTACACATAATCGTTGATGTAGGTTTTCATGCGCATGAGTTCTTTCATGTGCGGCCCTATAAAGATCGGGATGATGTCGATTTGAAAATTCATACTATAACATTTAAAAATTTGTGCTTTAAAAACTGATTTACCACCCTTTTACCGGGCGGTAAAAGGTGGTAAATACAGCAAAGTCGCAACCAAGGGCTTTTTAACCTAACCTATGAATTACATACTATTAAACCCTATAATAGAAATGTGAGTGTGCCTTGGTTGGTAAGAACGAATCCACCGGATTAAGCACCGTTGGCCCTGCTTTTTTTTGATACGCTTTAGCGTAATATTGTAGAATAATAAAAACCACTATGACACAATTAAGAGCAGTAACAATTAATCTCAGCTTTGATGAATTGAATGAAGCTGAACATTTTTTCCATTCGATTGTATGGAATGAAGAAAGAATGTATGCTTATGTTCAATCAATGTTTCCACACATCAAAAACTATAAAATTGTAACTAAAGACATTAATGGTGATGGGTATGATATTTCACTCAACCTATTGATTGAAACACCTGATAAAATCCCATTTTTTGATGTAGGTGATTATACAGATGTATCAGGTGCCATAGACGAAGATTTACCATTTTGAAGCTTTAAAACCTTTGCATGTTTTAAAATTTGATTGGCAATTTCTTCGGCCTCGTTTGCATCAGTAATAAGTTGGCCAAACACAACCAAATAGGCTTGTTCTTCGTTTAAAACAGAACGCTTTCCTAAAATAATTGAGTTCATTAACCCTTTGTTTTTATTATTCCTCAAAGAACGCGAAAGCACTTTTTTACCTGCTTCCATAAATTTGTTTTTAATACCAAAACGGTAAAAATTGGTTGAGGTGAGTTAGATTTGTAATGCTTGCTTTACTGCCTATACTACGTTGAGCCCCAACCAAAGGAGGTGGTAAAGATGAAAACAAGCGAAAGTTTGCTAAGTGCCGCCCTGTTATTGGTAATAATATCAGCACTTGGTAAACTAAGCAAGCCGGTGTTTCCTAAAGGATGCACAACTAGGCTTAGTTAAAAACAAACAACCGGTGCATGCACTGGCTGTTTATCTAAATCACATCAAAGAACAATTTTTTACCGTTTTGGTGGTTTTTAGCCCGTGATTACTCCCACTAGCAAAGAGGTTTAAGGTTTTCTCCTATATTTGTTTTACCACTAAAACAAAATATCTTATGCAACAAGCAACTTGGCTAAAAATTAGCCCTAGTAACCTTAAATTAATACCTGATGTAATTGGTGTTTATGTTATTGGTAATACCAGTAAAAAAACTATTTACATTGGTGAAGGCCGTATTAAAGACCGAGTAAAAGCACATGTAAAAAACCCTAAATTTACTGATGCTGCATACTTTATGATAGAAGTAACAAACAGTAAACGAAGAGCACAACAAAGAGAAAGAGCCTTACACCGTGCATACATAAAAAAATACAATACTGGTTTACCAAAGCATAACACCCATTTAGGAGGCGTTAATCAATAAACTTAGTTGTAAGCATTTTTTTGAGCAACTTATTTAAATTCTGCCCTTCTAAGTGATGAATTACAGCACGGTCAAAACGTGTAATTTCTTTGTTCTCAAAATGTATGAAAAACTTTCTACCCTCTGTGCTAATTGTTACATTGTAATATATTTTACAAACAGATCTTAGTAATTTTTCAGTACTAAAGTTGTTATCGCATTTCAAAGAACTTTTGGTTTTAGTAGCAGCTTTTTTTCCTGCTTCCATAAATTTGTTATTAATACCAAAACGGCAAAAATTGGTTGAGGTGAGTTAGATTTGTAATGCTTGCTTTACTGCCTATACTACGTTGAGCCCCAACGAAAGGAGGTGGTAAAGATGAAAACAAGCGAAAGTTTGCTAAGTGCCGCACTGTTATTGGTACTGGCTGTTTATCTAATACACATCAAAGAACAATTTTTTACCGTTTTGGTGATTTTTTGCCCATGATTACTCCCACTGGCAAAGAGGTTTAAGGTTTTCTCCTATATTTGTTTTACCACTAAAACAAAATATTTTTATTTAAATATGGAAAACCTACCATTACCATTAAAGGCCGAACTAGAGAAAATTTTATTAGAAATTGCCAAGGTTGGATACAGAAGCAATAAAAGATTAGCCAAAATTGATGCTAATTTTACCACCGATGATTTAAAATATGCTTTTATTGAAATACAGCGTATTGAAAACTTAACTATGGCTTTTAGGTTACTTAGTACACAAACTTGCTCGACCTTTAATGATATTGATACAAGAGCAAAAGATTTATTGCTTTTACTCAAAAATGAAATACCCGAAAACTGGGATGAAGACTTAACCGATACTAAAGCAGAGGATTTTGATGCTGGAACAATTACTCGCAGCTCTAAATTAAGCGATTTTTGATTCGATACTTTTTAATTGCGTTAACGCTTTATTTAATTCATCAATCAAATATTCGGTTTGCGTTACATTTAAGTAGCCTGTTAATCGAAAAAACACTTCAATTCCAATTTCTCTATCAACTTCTCCGGTGGTTAAATCTTTGTGCTCCCTTGCATGTAAAAAAACTTCGGGCATTGGCCTGTTTTTATTTGTTTGGTTTTCCATAAGTCAAAGAACAATTTTGTACCGATTTGGTGATTCAAAGAAATGTTGATTTTTTAACATTTAAAAGCGCTATTTGTTGATTTTATTATTTTAATTGTTAATTTTCTGACAATCAATACAATTATTTTTAAATTAATTAGCATTAAGTTGCGTTTTTAAACTTTAATTGTATATTTGTTTACATTTTTACCGGTAATTTTTACCGGTAAATGCCCCAGTAAAACAATAATTTATATACTGCTATGGATAAAGAAGTAAAAGCCCGATTACGTGCAGTAGTGCACCTAGAGGGAATTAGCAACAAGGAGATTTCCGAGAAAATCGGATATACTCAAACTCATGTTAGTAGAACTCTGTCGACTGATACAGATTTCCTAACTCAAAAATTCTTAACCAAGTTTTTTGAGGCTTTCCCGGAAGTTGCAGCAAAGCACAAAGAACAAATTTTAAATGGCACAGGAGCTACTACGCTATTTAATAACCCTGCCGAGGTTGAAGAATTGCGTAAAACAGTAGTTGAGCAAGGGGCAATCATTAAAGAATTGCGCTATAACCTTGAGTATTACCGTAATTTATTTGAGAAAGCCTTACAACTTCACCCTGATTTAGTAAAGCTAGTTAGTCCTTTCGCGTTACAAAACGAGCTTGGGGTTAATTCATCATTACATGGTGTTTTAATTCACGAGGGGGCTAATAAAGGGGCTACGCGTATCGCGGCCGCCTAAGAAGCTTGTAATAGGTGGAGTGGTTTGAATCCTGTCGAGACCACAACCTAAAAACCACCAACACAAATTGGTGGTTTTTTCTTTTAATGCCTAACCAATATCTTTATCACCACATTAGCTACTTGATATGAATACCAAGCAACAAAAACTCGAAGCTTTTTCTCGCCTTTTAGATGTTATGGACGACTTGCGAGAGAAATGCCCTTGGGATATGAAACAAACCAATGAGAGTTTACGACATTTAACCATTGAAGAAACCTATGAATTAAGTGATGCCATTTTAAAAAATGATGCCACAGAAATAAAAAAGGAATTGGGTGATGTGTTGCTTCACTTGGTATTTTACGCACGTATTGGCAGCGAAAAAAATCAGTTTGATATTGCTGATGTATGTAATAGTTTGTGTGAAAAATTGATTCATCGCCACCCCCACATTTATGGAGATGTAAAAGTTGAAAACGCAGAGCAGGTTAAAGAAAATTGGGAACAACTTAAACTTAAAGAAGGAAATAAATCGGTGTTAAGTGGTGTTGCCAAAGGAACGCCAAGCATTGTAAAAGCATTGCGTATGCAAGAAAAAGCGGCTCAGGTTGGTTTTGATTGGCCCACTCCTACCGAAGTTTGGGCCAAGGTAGATGAAGAGTTAGCCGAATTAAAAGAAGAATTTAAGATAAACCCTGATTCAGAAAAAACAGAAAAAGAGTTTGGCGACTATTTGTTCTCATTGATTAACCTTGCTCGCAAATACAACATCAACCCTGATGATGCATTAGAAAAAACCAATCAAAAATTCATTCAACGCTTTCAATACATCGAAGAGCAAGCCAAACTTCAAAATAAAAATTTAATCGACATGACACTGGATGAAATGGATGTTTATTGGAACGAAGCCAAAACAAAGTAATCGTCTCAAATAACATTGCATTAACTCAAAATTGAAGTAATGGTTATTCGACCTTAACATTTGCTTGAGCTGGTATACCCAACTTGCTCACAAATTTATAAGGTATGAAAAAACAATTATTCTCCTTTTCCATTGCGTTTACACTGGCCTTATTTGGTGATGTAAGCGCACAAATTACACCAAAATTTTTGGGAAGATTCTCCACCGGCATTTATAACAATACTGCCGCAGAAATCTCAGCTTATCACGCTAAAAGCAAACGTATGTTTGTTACCAATGGTGATGATTCCTCTATTAAAGTAGTTGACATCAGTAATCCGGCCAGCCCTAGTTTAGTGCAATCTATTTCTATCAAACCTTATGGTATTGATTTAACTTCTGTTGCAACTTACAATGATATTTTAGCCGTTGCAGTTATAGACTCATTGGGTAAAACAGAAAATGGCAAAGTGGTTTTCTTCAATGCAAATACATTGGCCTACATCAACCAAGTGGATGTTGGAGCAAATCCTGACATGTTATGTTTTACACCTGATGGAACAAAAGTTTTAGTAGCAAATGAAGGTGAACCTAATGTAGGTTATACCATAGACCCTGAAGGTTCAATAAGCATAATTAACATAACAGGCGGTGTAGCTAACATTACACAAGCTAATGTACAAACAGCAGGTTTTACTTCATACAACAACCAAAACATCGATCCTAAAATAAAAATAACGGGACGCATACAATCGGGTGGTACATTTTTACGCAACTCAACCATTGCAGAAGATTTAGAGCCGGAGTACATCACTGTGTCTGACGATTCGCAAAAAGCTTGGGCCACTTGCCAAGAAAATAACTGCATTGCCGAAATTGATTTAACCAATGCAACCGTTACACGTCTTATTCCATTAGGTTTTAAAAACTACAATTTGGTTGAAAATAAACTGGATGCATCTGACCAGGGTGGAGCAATCAACTTTGCCAACCACAACATATTTGGTATGTACCAACCTGATGCCATTAGCAGCATGAAGTTCGGTAACACCACCTATTTAGTAACCGCAAACGAAGGTGATGCACGCGCAGATTGGGGTGCCGCAAACGAGGAAGAGGTTCGCCTTGGGCATTCATCTTATGTATTAGATACAGCTAAATTTGGCGGGGCATCAGCTGTTGCTGCGTTAAAAAACAACAGCATAAGCGGTAGATTAAATGTTACCAATAGATATGGCGACTTTGACAACGATGGTAAATTTGATTCAATCTTCGCATACGGAGCCCGTTCATTCACGGTTTGGAATGCCACTACAGGTGCATTAGTTTGGGATAGCAAAGATGAGTTTGAACAACGTATTGCAAACATTTATCCAAATAACTTTAATGCAAGCAACAGCAACAATACATTTAAAAACAGGAGTGATGATAAAGGGCCAGAACCGGAAGCCATTACTGTAGGTAAAATATTAGATTCTACTTACGCATTTATTGGTTTAGAGCGTATTGGCGGTGTGATGATTTACAACATTACTAATCCAAACAATCCGTATTTTGTTAACTACATTAACACACGCGATTTTTCGCAAACACCGGGATTAAATTCAGGTGGTGATTTAGGCCCAGAAGGTTTGGTGTTTGTACCACGCAGCCAAAGTCCTAATGGCAAAGATTTATTATTGGTATCAAACGAAATTAGTGGCACAGTGGCCATTATTGAGTTGACTTCACGCAGCCATTTCCAAATGCAAATTTTGCACTCATCAGATATGGAAAGTGGTTTAGCCGCAGTTGTTGATGCACCAAACTATGCAGCTATAGTTGACAAGTTGGAGGATGAACACGTAAATACTTTAATTTTATCATCAGGAGATAATACGTTACCCGGTCCATTTTTATCAGCAGGTGAAGATCCTTCATTACAAACACCATTACGCAACACTGCATCAAGTTATTACAATGGTACACAAGCAGTGCGCCCGGCAATTGGTAGAGCTGATATTGCCATCATGAATATCATTGGTTTTAATGCATCAGCTTTAGGTAATCATGAGTTTGATTTAGGGACAAGTGATTTAAACGGGCAAATTGGTGTTGATATTAGAAATAATGGTGCTGATAAACGTTGGTTGGGCGCACAATTTCCATATGTAAGTTGCAACTTAAACTTTAGCAACGATGCGAATTTAAGTTACCTATACACCAACCAAATATTAAGAGATACTGCCTTTAAAACATCACCAACTATTACAGCCAATAACCAAAAGAAAGGTATTGCACCGTCAGTAATTATTGAGCGTAACGGAGAAAAAATCGGTATAGTTGGAGCAACCACACAAGTATTGGCTAAAATATCATCACCGGGTTTTACTACCGTAACCGGACCACAAGTGGATGATATGCCTGCTTTAGCTGCAATTATTCAGCCGGTGGTTGATTCATTAATTGCAAAAGAAGGCGTAAACAAAATTATTTTATTGGCGCACTTACAACAAATCGCCAACGAAAAAGCATTGGCTCCCCTCCTGCGTAATGTAGACATTATCCTATCAGGCGGTAACCACAACATTACAGCCGATGCTAACGACCGATTAATTGCAGGCCATACCGCTACCGAGCAATATCCAATATTAACTACAAGTGCAACAGGCCAACCAATAGCTATTTTAAATACCACAAGCGAGTGGAAATATGTAGGTAGATTTGTATGTGATTTTGATAGTGCAGGTGTATTATTATCTAACTTGTTAAACAATACGGTTAACGGAGTTTATGCAAGCGACTCTGCTATGGTAACAACATTGTGGGGTAATTACAACGATGCATTTGCTGCCGGAACGAAAGGTGCAAATGTACGCACCATTTGTAACGCAGTTAACAATGTGATTATTTCTAAAGATGGCAACCTAGTTGGTAAATCAAATGTATTTTTAGAAGGAAGACGTAACGCTGTTCGCACAGAAGAAAGTAACTTAGGTAACTTATCATCAGACGCAAACTTATGGTATGCCAAACAATACGACCCTCAAGTGCGTGTATCTATTAAAAATGGTGGTGGCATTCGTTCAGCCATAGGATTTGTAAATTCTGTGGGTAGCAATGTATCATTAGAAACCACTCAACCCAACCCTAGTGCCAATAAACAAACAGGAGATATTTCGCAATTAGATATAGAAAACTCCTTACGTTTTAACAACAGATTAGTTATTGTTTCAACCAATGCTGCAGGCCTACGCAGAATAGTAGAGCATGGTATTGCAGCGACCAGACCTGGCGCAACTCCGGGGCAGTTTCCGCAAATTGGTGGTGTAGCGTTTAGTTATGACACAACACTTTTGGCTGGTAACAGAATCAGATCATTGGTATTGATTGATTCAATCGGTACACGTTTAGATACTATTGTTAGAAACGGCTCATTGGTTGGTGATACTTCACGTATTTATAAAATTGTTACCTTAAACTTCTTAGCAGACCCTTCGGCCGTTGGTTCGCCTGTTGGTGGAGACAATTATCCTTTCCCGTCAAACATCACTGCACGTGTTAACTTAGATACTGCCATTAAAACTGCAGGCACATCAACCTTTGCGGTTATTGGTAGCGAGCAAGATGCTTTTGCAGAATATATGCAAGCCAAACACAACACCATTGCCAAAGCATACAATGTGCGTGATACCTCTGTATTAGGTGACAAACGTATTCAATTGTTAAATGCTCGTCCGGACGCTATTTTCCCTGAAACAAATCCTGCTATGAGTATTGCACAAGCTCGTGCGGTTGCATCACCAAACTTAGTTAAAATTAGAGGTGTGATAACACGTGCCTATGGTCGTTTTATTTACCTACAAGACCAAACTGCAGCTATTGGTATTCGTCAGGCTAGTGGTGCCATGGTTGATGCCATTGCCAACGGAACATTAAAAGAAGGAGATAGCGTAGAAGTAATTGGACCAAGAAATGACTTTAATAATTATGCGCAACTTCAATTATCGAGTGGTGCTTACACATCAACAAATGGTGTTACCATTCTGGCATCAAACAAAATCATAACACCTATAACTTTAACAGTAAAACAACTAAACCAAAATGGTGAAACTTATGAGAGTAGGTTGATACGCATTGTTGGATTAAAAACTAACTCAACAGCGAGTACATTTGCTGCAAGTTCAAACACCACCGTTTGGGATGGAACAACAACAGGCGATACCATCATTTTAAGAACACTGGCCGCTGCCGATACTGAGTTGGATGATGCTCCTGCTTTAGCTGTTCCTCAAAGTGAATTTACTTTTGAAGGTATATTGGCTCAGTTCTGCTCGGGAAGTACCGGTTGCACCAGCGGTTATCAACTATATGCGGTGCGCAAAAAAGATATCATTACGCAGCTAACCAACTTTGCTTTGATTAATCCTGCAAACAACGCTCGTATTGAGGTTGAACAAGGTAACAATACCCCAATTCAAATTACTTGGAACAAATCCAAAAATGCAGTAAGCTACAAGTGGATAGCAACAAATGTTAGCGGTAACTTTAACACCCCTTTAGTAGTATTACCTGCAACAGACAGCATACTAAATTTAACTTCGAGTATTATTGATAATACGCTAAAAACATTGGGTGTAAAACGTACTGACTCGGTTGAATTAAAATGGACTGTTTATGCCTACAAATCTGCTACCGACTCATTACAAGCAAACGAAACACGCATCATCAAGTTGATTCGTAAACGTATATTGGGTAACTTTAATTTAGTAACTCCGGCAAACAATACCCGCGTTGGAGTAGAAGCAGCAGGTTCGGCAAACATCAGCATTACTTGGACCACATCAACCAATGCTACTAAGTACACTTGGTTGGCCAAAACTGTTAATGGAAACTTTAATACACCATTGCTTAACATCGCATCAAACAATAACGGAACTGCAACCGAATTAACTTTAGCAGAAAGTGCCGTTGATGCAATATTAGCTGCAAATGGTATTGCTTTAGGCGATTCAATTACGTTGGAATGGACTGTGAGAGCCGCAGAACCTGAAGATTCAATTTTAGCATCGCAAGTGAATACCATAACACTTGTAAGAACTAACAATACCGGTTTAACCAACATTGATATCAGTAATAAATTAATGGTTTATCCAAACCCAACCAGTAATTACCTGACCATAACAAGCAATGAAATATTGGGCAGTGCACAATTTACCATGATGGATTTAACCGGAAGATTGGTTTTATCATCAAACATCAATGTTGATACTAATCAACCAAGTGTTGATGTATCAACCTTAAACAAAGGCTTATACTTTGTGCAAATTACTACCCAACAAGGAACAGCCATTTACAAAGTAGTTATTCAATAATATACATCATCCTTTTATACCGAAAAAAGCAGGCCAAGGCCTGCTTTTTTTTATTACTTGATTTATAGTTTTAAAGTATATTAGCGCACAAACAACATTATGGCTACAATACAATTTTATGGTGCAGCGCAAGTAGTAACCGGTAGCAAGCACCTGATAACAACTGCTCATGGTAAAAAACTGCTCTTAGATTGTGGACTATTTCAAGGAAGGTTAGATAACCGAGATGAGATGAACCGACATTTTGGTTTTGCACCACACGATTTAGATTATGTAATTTTATCTCATGCACATATCGACCATGCAGGTTTATTACCTCGTTTGGTAAAAGAAGGTTTTAGGGGAATTATTTTTGCTACACCGGCAACCATTTCTTTGTGCGAAATCATGTTGATGGACTCTGCTTTTATACAAAACGAAGATTTACGATATGTAAACAAGCGCAGAGTTAAACGTGGCGAACCTACAATTGAAGCCCTATATGATGTACTTGATGTTGAAAAAACACTAGATTTAATGGTTCCGGTTGAGTACGAAGAGACCATTAAAATAGATCAAGATATTACATTAACTTTTACTGATGCAGGTCATTTATTAGGCAGTGCTGCTGTGCACATTGATGTTACTTGCAAAAAAGGCAAAAAAACTAAGATTACATTTACAGGTGACATTGGCAGGCTAAACGACCAAATACTTCGATCTCCGCAGCCTTTTAGGCAATGTGATGTATTGATTTGTGAAAGCACTTATGGCAACCGCCTACACCCTAAACCAGCCGACTTAGAATTGCAGCTGTTAAATATAATTCGCGAAACATGTGTAACTCAAAAAGGTAAATTAATTATTCCTGCTTTTAGCGTTGATAGAACACAAGACTTAATATACATGCTTGATCAGTTTGCTAATAAAGGATTATTACCAACCATTAAAGTATTTGTTGATAGCCCGCTATCGGTTAAAGCAACAGCAGTTATTCGTAAACACGAAGAGTGTTTTAACGAAAGATTTCTGGAATATATACGTAAAGACCCTGACCCATTTGGTTTTCAAGACCTGACTTATGTGAGTGACGTTAACCAATCGAAAGCTATTAATGATATTAAAGAACCTTGCATTATTATTTCAGCATCGGGTATGGCGGAGGCCGGACGTATCAAGCACCACATTGCCAACAACATTCAAAACCCGAATAATACTATCTTGATGGTAGGTTATTGCACACCCGAAAGTTTGGGTGGCCGCCTAAAGGCCGGTGCTAAAGAAGTAAAAATATTTGGTGAAATGTATCCCGTGAATGCCAAAGTGGTTAACATGGATTACTTTAGTGCCCATGCCGATTATGGTGAGGTCATACAATACCTTAAACACCAAAAAGCAAATAAAGTAAAACAAGTATTTTTAGTACACGGAGAATTAGAAGCACAAGAATCGCTTAAAACAAAACTAGAAGAAGTAGGTTATACAAACATTGCCATTCCTAAAATGGGAGAGCAATTTGAAATCACCGCTTAAGGATAAACCAACGACACATGCTACAACATGAAAGAATCTAAACGCAATATACTATTTTTAATACTAGGCTCCTTTTTTATTGCCAATGCTATTATTGCCGAGTTTGTTGGGGTAAAGATTTTTTCGGTAGAAGAAACATTGGGCATCTCCCCTTTTCAAATTAAATTATTGGGTGATACCTACTCCTTTAACATGACTGCCGGAGTTTTACTTTGGCCTATGGTATTTGTTATGACCGATATTATTAACGAGTACTTTGGTAAACGTGGCGTGCGCTTGTTCTCTTACATTGCAGCTGCGTTAATCGCTTATGCGTTTGTTGCCGTTTATGCCACCATACATACTGTTCCGGCTGCATTTTGGGTTACCAAAGAAACTGCAGAAGGAAGCATAAACATGCAATTGGCATTCAGCAGTATTTTTGGACAAGGACTTTGGATTATCATTGGCTCTTTGGTGGCTTTTTTATTCGGGCAGTTGGTTGATGTGTACACATTTCATTTCATCAAAACCAAAACAGGTAATAAAGCGCTTTGGTTGCGCAGTACCGGCTCAACTTTGGTTTCTCAGTTTATTGATAGTTTTGTGGTGCTGATTATAGCTTTTTATATTGGTGGCGATTGGCCTTTAAAATTGGTACTTGCTGTAGGTGTGGTAAATTATTTATACAAGTTTGTGGTAGCTATTGCACTTACTCCTTTACTTTACATCATCCACTCAATTATTGATAATTATTTGGGTAAAGACCTTGCCCAACAAATGATGAATGAAGCTGCCGCGGATTAGTTATTGGTTGATTGGTTGATTAATTATTAGCTCTAGCCTCCAACTTCTATCATTATCCGCAGCTTTAACGTAGGATGGCAACATCCGTTTTCCAAAATCCACCTCCTTTTACTATCTTGCGCCACTTTTAAAAATTATATTAATGGAACTCAACAACAATGCTTATTACGCGGGAGGCGTAAAGTTAACGGATGTGGCCCAAGAGTTTGGCACTCCGGTTTATGTTTATAATGCTGATAAAATTATATCGCAGTATAAACGTTTGAAGAACGCATTTAATCCTATTGATATAAAGATAAAGTATGCTTGTAAAGCCCTAAACAACACCGCTATTTTAAAGCTATTAAAAAACGAGGGTAGTGGTTTAGATACCGTTTCTATTAACGAAGTAAAATTAGGTTTACGTGCAGGATTTGCACCTGATGAAATTATATTCACCCCAAATTGTGTAGGTATAGATGAAATTAAAGAAGCGGTTGAATTAGGCGTTCACATCAATATTGATAACATCAGTATTTTAGAGCAATTTGGTGCTTTATATGGCAATACCGTTCCTTGCTGCATTCGTTTAAATCCGCATATTATGGCGGGTGGTAACAGCAAAATCAGCACCGGGCACATTGATAGCAAATTTGGTATTAGTATTTATCAATTGCGCCATGTGGTGCGTGTGGTAAAATCAAACAACATGCACATCAACGGCTTGCACATGCACACTGGTAGCGATATTTTAGATGCAGGTGTATTTTTACAAGGTGCCGAAATTTTATTTGATTGCGCCAAAGATTTTCCTGATTTAGCCTTTATTGATTTTGGTAGCGGATTTAAAGTGGCATACAAAGAAAACGATGTAACCACCGATATTGAAGAGCTTGGTCAATTATTAGGTTCACGCTTTACCGAGTTTTGCAAGGAATACGGTCGCGATTTAGAATTATGGTTTGAGCCGGGCAAATTTTTAGTAAGCGAAGCCGGATATTTTTTGGTAAAATCAAACGTTATCAAACAAACCACAGCTACTGTTTTTGTTGGTGTTGATAGCGGATTAAATCACTTAATACGCCCAATGTTGTACGACTCGTACCACGAGATTGTAAACATCAGCAACCCCGATGGTAAACAGCGTATTTACACCATTGTAGGTAATATTTGCGAAACCGATACTTTTGGTTGGGACCGTAAACTAACCGAAGTACACGAAGGCGATATCCTTTGTTTTAAAAACGCAGGTGCTTACGGAATCACCATGGCCAGTAATTACAACGCACGTCAAAAGCCAGCCGAAGTGCTCATCTATCAAAGCAAAACACGCCTTATTCGCAAGCGCGAAACCTTAGAAGATATCATTACAAACGAAGTACCGTTTAACATTTAATAGCAAAAGCCACTCAAAAAAATGGGTGGCTTTTTTGTTTCAAATTATTTGGACGTTACCCCGAGGTTACGCTGTGCTTCACTCGGGGTCGGGTTGAAAATCCCGAACTCGCTTCGGGACTATATGCTGCTATCTTTTTGCCCCGTGCATGCCCCAACCCAAAACAAAAGTATATCCGCTACTATCCCTAAAGCAATTCTCTAATAAATCAATTTTACCTTCTAAACAGTACCACTTTTTTATATATTGCTATCAAATTTCATCACTCACCTATCATGAAAAAAATATTCATCACTTTATTATCGCTGTGTATGCTGCAACAAACTTACGCGCAACAAAAACTTACTCCCGAAACCTTGTGGCAACTTGGCCGTGTAGGTAATCCGGTAATTTCAACCGATGGTAAACAAGTATTGTTTGAAGTAAAAAACTACGAATTGGCCACTAACAAAGGGGCCAACACCGTTTATATTATTCCTTCGGCAGGCGGAACTCCTGTTGCCGTAATAAAACCGGAAACCGGGGCATTTGGTTCACGTTTTCGTCCAGATGGACAACGTTTAACTTTTATGTCGGCCAAAGATGGTGATGTACAATTGTACGAATGTAATTTAGATGGCAGCAACATTACCCAAATAACACAAGTTAAAGGTGGCATTGAAGGTTACAAATACGCACCGGCCATGAACAACCTGATGTACATAGCAAAAGTAAAACTAGATGAAACCGTTAACGATATGTACCCGGATTTACCTCTAGTAAAGGCGCGTATTATTGATGGTTTATATTACCGCCATTGGGATTCTTGGCACGATTACACTTACAATCATCCGTTTGTAGTAGGCTACCAAAATGGTGCAATTACAGGCACAGCAGTTGATATTTTAGGAGAAGAAAAATACCACGCGCCCGAGCCTCCTTTTGGTGATGAAAACGAAATGAGTTGGAGTCCTGATGGAAAACGTTTAGCTTTCTCTTGCAAAAAACTAAATGGTACACCAAGTGCAGTAAGCACCAATACCGATGTTTTTATTTACAACACCGAAACCAAATCAACTACTAATATTACTGAGCTAAACAGCGGTTATGATCGCGAACCACAATTTAGTCCTGATGGCAAAAAAATTGCTTGGCTTAGCATGAAACGTGCTGGTAACGAAGCCGACAAAAACCGTTTAATGGTTTATTACTTTGCAACCAAACAAGAAGTAGAAGTAACCAAAGATTTTGATTACACCACCGATGCTTTTTGCTGGACTAACAATGGCTCACAGTTGTTTTTCATCTCGCAATACCAAGGTACACGTAACATTTTTACATCAACCGAAAAAGTTAAAAAAGCGGGGGCCGAATACACCGAAGTAAAACAAATTACCAAAGGTGATAACGACTACTTAGGCATAGCCTTAGCCGGAAACGAAAAATCATTTACCTTAATTGGTGCACGCCAAAACATGAGCAATCCAACTGAGTTGTTTAACATCACCAAAAACGGAGAAGAACGACAAATTACTTTTATTACCCAACCGGTTTGGAGCAATGTAAAACAAGGCAAAGTAGAAAAACGTTGGATTACAACAACCGATGGGAAACAAATGTTAACATGGGTTATTTATCCTCCTGATTTTGATAGCCGCAAACGTTACCCAACTTTATTGTATTGCCAAGGCGGACCACAAAGTATGGTGAGCCAATATTTTAGTTACCGTTGGAATTTTCAGTTAATGGCCAACAACGGTTACATTGTAATTGCACCTAACCGCAGAGGTTTACCGGGTTTTGGCAGCGAGTGGAACGATGCCATTATTGGCGATTACAGCGGGCAATGTATGCGCGATTATTTAAGTGCTGTTGATGAAGTTAGTAAGGAAACTTTTGTAGCTAAAGATAAACGTGCGGCAGTAGGTGCCAGCTTTGGCGGTTACAGTGTGTATTGGTTAGCAGGTAACCATCAAAAACGTTTTAAAACATTTGTAGCACATTGCGGTATGTTTAATATAGAAAGTTGGTATGGCACAACAGAAGAAATGTTCTTTGCCAACAACGACAATAAAGGTCCATATTGGCAAGCACCACGCAGTAAAAACTATGATAACTCACCACATAAATTTATTCAAAACTGGGACAGCCCGATATTGGTAATACACAACGAAAAAGATTTTCGTGTGCCATTGGGCCAAGGACAAGAAGCCTTTAATGCAGCACAGTTAAAAGGTTTACCAAGTCGTTTCTTGTATTTCCCTGACGAGAACCATTGGGTAACCAAACCACAAAATTCCATCTTGTGGCAACGTGTGTTTTTCGAGTGGTTAGATTATCAGTTGAAATAAATCTATTTTTCAAATATTTATTTGCAGCATGAGGTTATAGTCTTGTGCTGCGAATAACAAAGCAAGACCCTATGGGGTCTTTTTTGTTTTATAACTAAGAACAAACAACAATTCCTCTACCCTATTGTTTTATGTATAAAATTGTATTTTTACGATACCGTTCTATCCAACAACTATGAAAACAATTGTATTAACCCTTTTTATAATGTGCGCTGTTCATGTGCCATCATTTGCACAACAGTTAGGCTTAACTTTTGATGAAGCCGAAAAACAAGGCATACGTATTTCTTACTTAGATAGTATTTACCCAAGTGCAGTTCATAACGACACTTCTCTTGCTGTATTTAAAACAGAATCCGAGCAACAAAAAATGTATGAGGCGTATGTAAAACTACTTCAAGACTTCGGCAACTTTTTATCGGAAAACAACTTTAAGTGGGAAAAACCAACACGTTGTTTTAATAGAATTTACTTTAACAACAACGGAAGCATCAATTACTTTTTGTTTAATTTTTTGGGGAAAGAGGATGTTCAACCAACCCCTGATAAACAAAAAGAATTTAAACGTTTGTTAAACTTATTTATCAAAGATTATTCTATTCAAATCACTGCTACCACTAAATTTGCACAATGTAGTCCTACCACATACATGCCAAAGTAGCCCAGTTATTAAGCCTAATGGAAACAAAAATTGAATTTAAAATTGTTACACCCAACGATAAACAAACGTTTGAAATAATAGCCAATTGGTATTTTAACCATTGGAAGATTCCTAAAGAAAGAACACTTACCAGGCTTGATGAAATTACGAATGACGCGTTACAGTTTCAAGTATTGATGTTGGTTAACAACTTACCTGTTGCCACCGGTGGCGTTTACAGTTGGGTAAGTATTTTAGATAAAGTGGCATACCTAAACGAACACAAACATTGGCTGGCTTTAATATATACAGATGACGCTTATAGACAAAAAGGTTACGGTGCTTCATTGTGTAAATTCATACAAAACCATGCAAAAACATTAGGACTAAAAAAGTTACATTTATATACTGATACAGCCGAGAGACTTTATGCCCGACTAGGTTGGCAAGTATTGGAAAGAATATCGGTTTCAGAGCGAAACGTTGTGGTTATGGATTTTGATTTGTAACACCGCCCCAAAACAAAAATTGATGAATACCCCTGAAGAGACACCATTGGTAAATAAAAAATACCTGCTCCAAAAATATCCGGGTAAAGGCGGTTGGACCTATGCAGCTATTCCTGAGGTATTACAAAACCCAAAAGCTACTTTTGGGTGGGTTAAGGTAAAAGGTAGTATTGATGAAGTGGCAATTAAAAATTACAAACTAATGCCATTGGGGAATGGTAAATTGTTTTTACCTGTAAAAGCTGAAATTAGAAAAAAAATTGGTAAAAAAGAAGGAGACTGGGTACACGTGATTTTGTATAATGACAATGCACCGCTAGAAATACCCGATGAGTTAATAGCATGTTTGCAAGCAGAACCAGATATTCATCAAAAGTTCTTAAGCTGTACAGAAGGACAACAAAAAGAGTTTATTGATTGGATTTACGCAGCTAAAAAAGATGAAACTAAGGTGTTACGTATTACAGAACTGATGCGTAAACTTGCAGTGGGGGAAGCATTGAAACATCCTAAAAATAAGTAGCTACAATTGCCTAAACAACCCAACAACAATACAACAAATAAAATATGACAGCGCTTGATCATTATATACAATCGTACTTTGGTGTGGTTGACCAAAACGATTTACAAACAATTGTTGCGTTGTTTAAATCATCAACCATAAAAAAGGGAGAGTTCTTGTTGCAAGCCGGTAACAAATGTGATAAGTTATGTTTTGTTAAAACCGGCTTGCTTAGAATTGTAGTTGATAAAGACGATAAAGAAATTACACAATGGATTTCAACCCAAGGCTATTTTACTACCGATTTATCTGCTTTTATATTTAACACCCCCGCACGGTTCTCGATACACGCATTGGTTGATACTGAAATATTTTACATCAACAAAACAGATTACGATTTAATTGGAACTCTTGTACCACAATGGCATCAGCTAGAGAAATTATTTTTGGTTAAATGTTTCATTACTCTGGAAGAAAGGGTACTTAGTCATTTATCTATGACAGCCGAGGAACGATACGACACTTTCTTTGAAAACAACAAAGAATTGTTTAACCAAGTACCGCTACAATACATTGCTTCCATGTTGGGCATGACTCCCGAAACCTTTAGTATAGTGAGAAAAAAACGCATGTTGTGATTTCTTGATTAATATCAAGTGTAATGAAGCAATTGTGTTACAACTTTGTGCCGTGATAAAACACAAATACAAATGAAAATATTAACAACAATTATTTTAACTACATTATTACACTTCAATATCATGGCAAAAGAAATTAAAACAAGCATTGAGATTCAAGCATCACCACAAAAAGTTTGGGCTATTTTAACCAACACTCAAGCTTATCCAAACTGGAATCCATTTATCAAATCTATTGAAGGAAATTTAGCTGTAGGTGCTAAGATTAAAGCCAGAATTGAGCCACCGCAAGCTAAAGGTATGACCTTTACTCCAACTATTTTAAAATTTGAAACCAATAAAGAGTTTGTATGGTTGGGCAATTTGTGGTTTAAAGGTTTGTTTGATGGTAAACACAAATTTGAGCTGATTGATAATGGTGATGGCTCTACAACTTTTATTCAAAGTGAAGAGTTTAAAGGCATTTTGGTTCCATTGTTTAATAAAATGCTCGACAACAATACCGTAAAAGGTTTTGAATTGATGAATCAAAAACTGAAAGAGTTGGCCGAAATGTAATCCCCTCAAGTTACATCTTTGAATTATCCCTAATTATTAGGAGTTTTACCGAAACATCGTCATTTCTTTTGCCTAAAGTAAATTTATGGAACTATTCAACTATTTAGATAAGGTATACAAATTAAGTAGTGATGCTAAAAAGGCCTTACAACCACTTATTAGCAGTGTTAAATACCATAAAAACGGCATGGTGCAAGAAATTGGCAGCAGGTGTAAAACCATTTACATCGTAAAAAGCGGATGTGCGCGAATTTTTTATTATAAGGATGGCAATGATATTACCGAACATTTCGCTTTTGAAAACGACATGATAGTAAGGGCCGAAAGCTTATTTACCGGACAGCCAACTTCTAAAGGCATTCAAACATTGGAAGAAACCGAAATGATTGCCATCAACGCTGCCAAGCTTTTTAAGTTGTATGATGAATACCATGATATAGAACGTTTATTTAGAATTTTGTTTGAACGCGAGTATGTAAACAGCATTAAACGATTAGAAAGTTTACAGTTTAACTCAGCCAAGGAACGCTATTTAGAACTGAGTAAAAACAAAAAACTAGCTCAAAAAATTCCGTTAAAACACATTGCCTCATATCTTGGTATAACACAAGTTTCATTAAGCCGAATAAGGGCTGAAGTGCAATAAACCGGAACTGTATTATTTAACATTTGTAAAAAGATTTGCGTAAACCCCATCCGACCTTTGTAGCATAAAACTGAAGGTTGATATGGAGCATGCGAAAATAAAATTAGGCTTAAAAGAAAACTGGAAACAATTTACTTTACTGGTTATTGTTAACGCGTTTGTAGGTGGTATGATTGGGATGGAACGCACTATATTCCCACAATTTGCAGAATTGGAATTTGGTGTAGCATCAAAAACTGCCATACTTTCTTTTATTACTGCATTTGGTTTAAGCAAAGCCATTGCCAATTATTATACGGGCAAACTTGCCAATAAATTTGGACGTAGAAATTTATTGTTGGCCGGTTGGTTATTGGCCCTACCTATTCCGTTTATACTAATAAACGCGCCAAATTGGAATTGGGTAATTTTTGCTAATGTGTTATTAGGATTAAGTCAAGGCCTAACATGGAGCAGCACCGTAGTGATGAAGATAGATTTGGTAGGCGAAAAAGACCGTGGTTTTGCCATGGGACTAAATGAGTTTGCCGGGTATTTTGCAGTAGGTATAGTTGCTTTTTTAACAGGTTATGTAGCCAATAAATATGGCGTAACTCCATACCCTTTCTATATCGGAATTGTTATAGCTATTGTTGGATTTATACTTACGTTTTTCTGGGTTAAAGACACGCGTGTGTTCGTACAAAAAGAAAGCACTACCAACCAATCAACCCAACTAAAAAATGTGTTTTGGGCAACCACCTTTAAAAACAAAACACTAAGTTCGGTAACACAAGCCGGTTTAATAAACAACCTAAACGATGGTATGATATGGGGATTACTTCCTATTGTACTTTTATCGCTGAACTACAACAACGAAAACATAGGATTAATTACTGCCATCTATCCAACAGCTTGGGGTATCGGACAATTGTTTACCGGTAAAATGTCAGATCATTACTCCAAAAAAGCGATGTTATTTTGGGGTATGTTGTTGCAAGGTTTAGCTATTTTGTTTTTACCATACAGCACCAACTTTTATGAGTTGATGATTATTTCAGGGATTTTAGGTTTAGGAACCGCATTGGTATATCCAACTTTTTTGTCAACCATTGCACAAGCCACCAGCCCGACACAGCGAGCCGAAAGCATTGGCACATTTAGACTTTGGCGCGATTTAGGCTATGCCTTCGGTGCAATCATTTCGGGTATTACCTCAGATGTATTAGGTATCGAATACGCCATCTTATTTATAGGTTTAATAACCGTACTTTCTGCTCTGATTATCAAATTCCGTATGCCCAACAAAATTAAAAACACTAAACCATGTGTTGATATAGATGAGATTAAACAAGCCTTACAACTAAACCAAAACATTACAGTAATTGATGTAAGAAACGAAGAAGAGTTTAAAGAAGCACATATCCCCAATGCCATACACATTTCTTTACAAGAGTTACCCAATCAAATCAGCCAACTGAATAAAAATTACCAATACGTAACAGCTTGCGGTAAAGGTGGTGGCCGTTCTGCAGCCGGGGCCAAACTACTTGCTGATTATGGGTTTAATGCCAAATGGTTATGTGGTGGTACGTTTGGTTGGTTAAACATCAACCCTAATTAAAACTAATTACGGCAACTTCGGTTCAACCATAATCACCTCTTCTCTATCCATTACCACTTGTCCAGGTTCAAAACCTTTGGGTTTACGCACAAACTTTTTTTGCGTGTAACTTACGGGTGCTAAGGTATTGCCTTTATGTTTGCTGTAATATGCAGCTATTTGTGAGGCAATGGTTAATACATTGTTGGGAATAACTTTTCCGGCTTTATGTTTAATGATGGTGTGCGAACCGGTAACACCTTTTGCATGAATCCAAAGGTCGTTTTTGTGCGCATATTTTTGCGTAAGCAAATCGTTGTTGGCTGCATTTTTTCCTACCCAAATTTCAAAATCTTGCACCACAAAACGTTTAAACGGAAATACCACTTCTTGCTTTTTACTTACCTGTAAAGGCTTTAGTTGTTTGGCATTAGCAGCAGCATTTACTTGTTCCAACATCAACTCAACACCAACTAATTTTTGTTGCAGGTTTAATAATTTCTGCTCCATTTGCTCAACTTCTATCCTTTTATTTTTAGCCTTACGGTAATAATAAGCAGCGTTGGCAGCAGCATCTAAATCGCTTTTTAGTTTTACCAAAATATTTTTGTTGTTATAAAAATCAAACAACTCAATTTGTTTGGTTTGTTTAGGTATGACGTGCAAATTTGCCATAATAATATGTCCAATTTCTTCAAATGGCGATTGGTGCAACAATTGTTTAATGCCTTGTTCGCTGAGTTTAATTTGTTGTTTTAATCGTTTTATCTCTCCTTCAAGTGTTGCAACTCTGGATATTTTAGCTTGCTTAAACCCAAGCGAACCAAGTGCATATCTTGCGAAAATGGTAGATGCCTCAAGCGAATTATTGGTTTCGAGTATGGGTTTATCTGTTTGCGGATTTAATGACAAATAAAATTCATCTTCAACCTCTCGCTTATACACCCAATATTTACCTGCCTGGTATTGAAATGTGTTTAGTTTATTGATGATATTTTCATCGGTTACCTCAAACTCTGCTTGGTTATATGACCAATCGTTTTGAATACTTTCTCTGAACATATCCACTACATAGCCACCATCAACCAGCACCACATTAATTAACGCATCGTAACACTTAAAAATAAGCACTTGGTTGTTATTAAAAACAACCTCGAAAGAGCGATTGTATAGATGCGGCTTTACAGTTACCACTTGTTTACCAAACAAGGTTTCGAAACATGCTTGCGCATTACTTCCTTTGTGGTAAGGCGTGTTTTCAAACAACAAAAAACCACTATGGAATTTGGCCAAAACTTTTACAACAAGTGGCTCATTATTTTTGTTGAACAACATTACTAACTCTTGCTTACTGATGGTAAAAGCACCATCTAAACTCGCACCTAATAACCATTGATTAAGGTCTGGCGCAAGTTGTTTTACAAAATGATAATGCTGATGAAAAGATCCGGTGATGGCCATTATATTTCTATACTTAAACCATCGTATGCTAAAAATACATGCGGTGGTAAGGTAGCCGAAACCTCATCATGCAAACCTAACTGGTGACTAATATGTGTTAAATACGCGCGTTTAGGGTTAATTTTTTCTATCACCAGCAATGCTTCCGACAATGTAAAATGACTAACATGTTTTTCATGACGTAAGGCATTTAACACCAACACTTCACAGTTTTTTATCTTTTTAATTTCATCATCGCTGATAAAATTGGCATCGGTAATGTAAGCAAAAGTATTGCTGTTATTGGTTTCGGTAAACATAAAACCCAATACGGGCAGTTTGTAGTGCATTACTTCCACTGGAGTAACGTGTACACTCTTCACATCAAATGGTACATCATTGTGTATGCGCGTAATAGATAATTCCGGTACACCGGGATATTTTACCTCATCAAAAATATATGCAAACTCTTTTCTCATTTGTTGTTCAACTGCAGCTGTGCAATACACATCAATGGCTTCTCGTTGAATAAAATTAAAACCACGTATATCATCCAAACCGGCAATATGATCTTTATGTGCATGAGTAAATATTAATCCATCCAAACGTTTAAGTTTACAAGCCAACATTTGTTGCCTAAAATCCGGCCCACTATCTACCACAATATTTTTATCGTTGGCCTGCACCAAAACCGAGGTTCTCAATCTTTTATCAGCAGAATTTTCAGAGCGGCATACGTAACAATCGCAACCAATAATGGGAACGCCTTGTGATGTGCCGGTACCTAAAAATGTAATTTTCATGATGCCGCAAATTAATTATTTGCATCAATAAATATCGTATATATTTGGATAATAAAAATTACCATGAAAATTATATACACCATAGCGCTTGGCGCATTTTTAACTGTAGCTTGCAGCAATAGCAAACCTACACAAGCTGATAACCAAAGTGAAACAGCAAACACAGAATCAACCCAAAATTTAGCAGATACCGGTGCAGTATTTAAAGTGATAAGTGCAGCCGAATTTGGCGACAAAATTGCCAATCAACCGGGTATAATTTTAGATGTGCGCACACCGGGCGAATACAAAAAAGGATTTATAAAAGATGCACGTTTGTTAGATATTTTTAGCGACAACTTTGATGCTGAATTAAACAAATTTGACCGCAACGCTACTTATTATGTGTATTGTGCCAGTGGCGGACGCAGTGCAGAGTGTGCTGAAAAAATGCAAACTTTAGGCTTTAAAAAAGTATACGATTTAGATGGAGGAATGGGTGCTTGGCGTAATGCCAATATGCCTGTTGAAATGCCTAAGTAACTAATCTCGCAACACGTGAAGGTGTTTATACAAATTACCGAAAGGTGTTTGTACCAACAACACATACATACCGTTTTTAACATGCTCGGGTAAAGTAATTACTCGGGCATTTTTTGTGGGTTGAGTTGTATAAACTTCCTCACCTAAAAGACTGTATAATGTTATATTTTGAATATTTACATCTGCATCAATAGTAAATATGCCTTGAGTTGGATTTGGATAAACGTTGAATGTAACCTTTGCAAACTTGCGAACTCCCGTGTTCGGAATGGTATCGTTATTGGAAGTATCTATTGGTGTTGCCTTAGGGTAACGTTTTAAATTAAACCTGGTAAGCACCGGGTAATGGTCTGATGTATTGGATAAGTACCCACTAATTTGAGCTGATAATTGTTTTAACACTACTGCTGATTGTTTGACATAAAACGAATCAGACAAAGCCCTTGAAGTTAAAATATGATCAATCATATTAATGGGCTTAAAGTTTGGATAAGTCGTCTCTCCGGCCAAACTTAACTGTTTACTTGGTATATAGTAACGAGCTGAATCGTTGTTAAAATTTTGGAATGGAGATGCCAAATAAGAACCATTTATTCTTACTACAGATTGATCCACATCATCATTAAAATCGCCCAATACCACTATTTTTTTGTTGGCACGTTGTATGTTTAAAAATTGTTGCAAATACAATGATGCATTAGCTCTGCGGTTATATGAGGATTGATCGGCACTGCCGCTGTTTGCTTTTAAATGAACCACATAAAAGTAAACAGAATCAAAAGGATAAGTTTTGGTGCGTAACACCACCTCAAAAGGGTACCTACCCGAAGCAAAAGCATTGTAGTAATCAGGATTGCCTGGGTCGGTAATTAAGTTGCTACTCATCAACTCAAACAAGTCTCTATTATAAATTAATGCTGTTTTTTGTGTTTGATTATAGGTAGATAACACACCTTGATAAGAAGGCAACTCGTTTAATAAATTGTAAAATGTAGTTGGATCTGATACTTCACACAAGCCCCAAACATCAACTTCTATATTGGTAATTATCGTTCTGACGTTGTTGTATTGTGTTACCTCGTTGGTTGGGCCTTCATTTACATCGCCAAACCACTCCACATTCCAGCAAGCCACATCATACAACGTATCGTTGCCAACTTTAGTAACTTGTGCATGTATTATGCCACTGAACAGAATGGCAAACAGTAAAATAATATTATTTTTCAATTGCATAATAAGGCTACAAATTACGGCCTTTTTCATCGTACATCAACATTAAATATGCTGTTGAACCAGTAATGATGGTGTAAATTGTTTGTGCGCCATGTATAATAATGGCCAGTGCATTTCCCGTAACTAACCCAACACCAAAGATTAGAAATGCTTGTGCTACCAAATAGTGATAAGCACCCATTCCACCACCTTGTATTGGAACCGATTTTCCTATTGTACCAATAATCATTACCACAAAAACCTGAGATATGGATAAAGAACTACTTTCATCAAAAGCGAAAACCCATAAGTAAGTCATTAAAAAATAACCAACCCAAATTAGGAATGTATAAAATAGGTAAAACACTTTTTCATCCAACTGCAACAAACGTTTTAATGCCAATAAAAATGTGGTTACCCATGTATCATCACTTACCTTTTTGTGGATGTAAAAATATACTCCAGCCAAAAACACCAAACCCAACAACCCCAGAAGTAACAAGCCTTTTATGTTTAGCCCTTCGGCAACGGGCAAAATAATATTGGTTTGAAAAAAAGAAGAAGTTTGTTCTACATTAAAAACTAGAATACCTGTAACCAATAAAAACAAACAAAAGGTATCTGTAACACGTTCGATAATCACACTCGCCAACGATTGATTAAAAGGTACATCTTTATAACGTTTAACCAGTAAACACCTGGTAATTTCCCCACCTCTTGGCACTATATAACTTACCAAATAACCGGCACAAAGTGCAATCCACGCGGCTTTAAATGGAACATTAAAATGCAGACTTTTATATAACAACTGCCACCTTTTTATGCGTATGTAGTAACCGAATAATGTAACCACAAACACAGGAATAATTAGCCAATAGTTGGCTTGCTGAAGTTGCAAACCCAACTCGTGTAATGGCAAATTACGCAAGGCCAGACAGAGTAAAGCCACACCTACTGCAGTTAACAATATGGATTTTAACCAATTCATCAATGCGGCAAAATAATCAATAAATCAGTACAAAAAAGAAGGCTTAAATTATAAGTATGAAATATAAAGTAAGAAACGAAGTTTAGCGTAGCGAAATTCGAAAAGTTTTATAACGCAGAGCTTGCAAATAGTCTTGCGAAGAATTGAGCATAGTCGATTGGAGAAGTTGAGGTTCGAAGAGCAACGCCTTCGGCATTGGAGAGAGTTTAAATATATTTTGAACGCATCAGCCGCTTCGAGTGTCCCGATTTTATATCGGGACGTATCGAGAAGTGGACTTATATAGCAGATAAATTTTCACACTCCTATTCTCGATACAACCCGAGTACTCGGGTCACTCGAATAGGCTACTCCTTTGCGAAGCAAACTTCTGTGCAATTCTGAGTTTTCTGTGAGCGTAAATTTAAACCGCAATCCACTTCAGGACATGCAGAAAATCTGATTCAAAACAACTTAGCTCTTCGGTTTTTCCAGTTTACCGTTTGCATGTTTAGCAAAACGTCCCAAGTTGCGGTCGTGCACCTGGTCGTAACGTTGCCAAGGCCAGCCACCAAATTGTGTTTTTTGGTAATCTTCAAAAGCTTGGTGAATTTCTTCCTTGGTGTTCATTACGAAAGGGCCGTATTGCATCACCTGCTCGTTAATTGGTTTTCCTTGCAATACCAAAATTCCGCATTCATCATTTCCGTTTACAATGGTAATATTCATGTCTGCTTTTACCTCAACCGCATGGTATTTATTGACTTCATTTCCTGAAAGTTTAATCTTGGTTCCTTGGTAAAAATATAACGTGCGATTCACCCCAACTGAAGCTTTTGGTAAAACCCAAGTTGCATTAGGTTGCATTTTTATGTTCCAAACAGCCACTTCGTTTTTAACATCTGCAGCCCAAGAATTTGGTGGTGGAGTTGGTGCTTTTAAGTTACTTAACACACCGGCAATCACTTCAACCGTTGTTGTTTTATCGTTAATGTCTTTGTGCTTTAGTTTAGGAATATCTTCACTCCACATCATTTTAAAATGTGGTTCCACCATTTTACTGCGCGCAGGTAAATTCAACCAAATTTGAAACAACTCCATTGGATTGGCTTTGTCCTTATTAATTAAAGGAAACATTTCTGAATGTTGAACTCCTTTTCCGGCAGTCATCCATTGCACATCACCATTACCATAACGTCCGGCTGCACCTAAAGAATCAGCATGATCAACAATACCTTTACGCACAACAGTTATGGTTTCGAAACCACGGTGTGGATGACCCGGAAAACCCGGTATTACTTTACCATGATACATGCGGAAACCATCTTTTATAATAAAATCATCGCCTAAATGACGACCTTTAAAATAATCTGATGATGGTCCCATTTGGTCGTTGCCCTTAGGGAAAGCATCCTCATGATGAACACAAAAAAGAAAAGGATCTGCAGTTTCCCATTGGAAACCCATCGGTTTTACACTTTTTATTGGGTTGGTATTTTCCATTTCATTTTCAATATTATTTTTAAAACTTTTACTCGCACCTAACAATGGCATAGCTACTGTTGCTGCAAGTGCAGCCGAAAATCGTGCAATAAAACTTCTGCGGTGTAATTTATTATTCATAGCTTCTTGTGATAGTAAATCAAATATAACATAACTTACGATAACCAATTATCAGATAAACTAATACATGAACTTTGTTTTTATTATTAGGTTAAACAACAACTAAACAAACCTGCTAGATTTAAATCTTAATTAACCAAACCAACACCAACTGTTATTCTCATTTTTATAAATTGCAAAAAAATGTAGAACCTATGTACTTTACATCATCAGATATTAAAAAAAGAAGAACCAGAGTTGAACAACATTGGAACAATATCCTTAACAACAATGAGGTGGTTTTAATTCATTCCGGAAAACTAATTCAAAAACCTGGTGGACTGGATCAATGTTATCCGTTTATTCCTCATCCTGCCTATTTTTGGTTAACCGGTAGACGCAGAGACCAAGAAGTTTTGTTATACAATAAAAACATTGGTTGGGTTGAATTTCAACTGCAGTACACCGAACAACAATTGGTTTGGGATGGCGAATCGCAAGACTTACTAATAGCAGAACCCGGAAAACCTATTGATGATTTAGATAAGTTTTTATCCAAGGAAAACTTTGAATTAACCCATCACCTAGGTCAATATAAGGATACAGTCCAAACCGAAAAATATAGCAATTTAAAAACTGCTTTAGACCGAACCAGGAGAATTAAAGACGATGCAGAAATTAATCTTATAAAAGAAATTTCGAGAATAGCCGAACTAGGATACAGAGCGTTGAAAAATGCCTTAGCACCGGGTATTTCTGAGCGTGAACTACAAATTATTTACGAGGGTGAGCTCTACAAAAACGGTGCACACAAAGTTCCATATGATACACTTATTGGAAGTGGGAAAAACGCATCGGTATTACATGCTATTCCCGGCAAAAAGATACTTGGTAAAAATGAATTGGTATTGGTTGATGCAGGTGCAGACATTTATGATTATTGTGTTGATGTATCTCGAACATATATTACCACAAAACCTACCGACAACAAGCGTAACGACTTATATACACTTGTTTTAAATGTACAAAAAGTGTGTATTGCAGCTTGTAAGCCGGGCGTCTATTGGCATGAAATACATCGTTTAGCTGCGCACAAATTAACCGAAGGCCTTTTACATTTGGGCATTTTAAAAAACAACTACGATGCGCTAATTGAACATGAATTGATAGGTTTATTTTTTCCACATGGTATAGGGCATCTTGTTGGACTTAAAGTTAGAGACACCGGACATGAGGAAAACCAGCAACCCAAAAGCTATTTTGGGGCCAACTTACGAGTTGATGTTAAACTTGAGAAAGGTATGATACTAACTGTTGAACCCGGATTGTACTTCATAAAACCGCTAATAGAAAATGCCCTTCTTGAAAAGAATATACAAGAGTTTATAAATATTAAAGAACTAAATAATTGGATGGATATTGGCGGAATACGAATTGAAGATAATATTTTGATTACAGAAAATGGCTATGAGAACTTAACTGTTAACATAGAAAAAAGCGAAACGCTACTTGATTAATACAAATAGCGTTTCTAAGATCAGGTTAGTGATAAAACCTACCTTGAAATCAAAAATCGTTGTGTTAGATTGCCTTTGTTTGTTGTCATAAATAAATAATAAATTCCTTCATCTAAACTGCTTACATCAACAACATCATTATTGAAAGAAACAGGCAATAATTTACCCATCTGATTGTATATTATTATTTGATTTAGTTGAATATCCGTTTGCGCAGAAATATACAAAGTATTGCTCACCGGATTTGGATACAAACTAATAAATACACCTGTAGATGGAGAATTTGGCAGAGAAGTAGTAACTCTTACAGAAGTATCTGAATAAAAGATTTTATGGTCGCCAATTTGTGAGGCATAGACCCTGCCATCAGCATCTTCTGCGAAAAATGTTTTAACATACCCATACCCAACAGGCAACATCCCACTTGGTATACGCGACCAATTTTGTTGAGGTGTTGATTGAAAATATGGACCACCAATTGCTGTTGAAAGAGGCGTATGTAAACTACTGTATCTATGTTGTTGATGGCGGGCAAAATGTAAGGTATGGTATGGTTGATTGTCCCATTCATAACCGGTCATTCTAACACGCTCTGCATGCCAGGGCAAATTCCAAAACAAATCATTCACATTTATTTTCATGTTGCCTGCGGCAGAGACATTAATGCTAATACCCTCAAATGATAAGTGTAGTGTATCATGCTCATCAACTTCTAAGCAATGTACATGATGAATACTGGTTAAATCAATTGTATCAGAAGGTGTGATATAACTTAATTGTTGCACCCTATTCCATGTAGAGGCTGCATCTGTGCTGTAATACAATCCACCTCCAAGCCCATCCAGGCTAGCCATTGAGGCAAACACCACATCATAACTATTTACCGCGAGGTTTGTAATGGCTTTTCGGAAAGTGATACCCAAGTTTTTTTGTGTCCACGTGATACCATCATCATCAGACACATACACCCCATCTCCAACAAATTCATCGCGGTTATTTAATAAGGTAACTATTGATGCGGTTGAAACAACTAACCTATTACCTACCCTTTCAATGTCAGTAATTTGATAATCGGAGCCTACGTCATACCTGGTCCAATTTATACCGTTGTTAACCGACCTAAAAACATAATGATCGGCAATAGCGTACAAATAATTTTTAGGACCTACAATTATTTTGTTGATGGCGGTATCTTTTAAATCAAACACCTGTTGCCAAGAAATGCCTTTGTTAGCTGATTTAAAAATACCCTCTTTTAAAGTACCTACATACATTTCTTGAGTTGTTGGATGAATCATGAGCCATGAATTACCTTCCGGAGACGAATTTGTTGGAAAACTTGATACCTCTCTCCAAAAAGAAGGAGGCAATTGGGCAAATGTTATGTTACAAAATTGCATTAAACCTATAAGTAAACTCCATTTTATTACTTGTTTCATTTTGTTATTTTTTATTGTTACTATTTTTTTTGACAACCCAATTTAGAGTTACGTTGTACACACTTATGAATTAAATAGACAACCCAAAATTTGAATGCCCCTAGTTTACTTGAAGGAAAATTTATTAGGAGTTCGTCAATTAAATTTCAAAAAAAGCATCTGCTTCTCAACACCTTAAAAACTTATTAAAAATACATGTAGGGGTTTGCCCATAATAAGGAGTCCATTCTTATTACAACAAGATTTATTCTAGAAATGAAAACAAAATCAACACTTTTTATCTTACTCTTTTTGGCTCTTCAATTGCGCGTTTTTGCCCAATGGGAACCAACCAATGGTCCACAAGGCGGGACGATTGAATTTATTTTTAAATCCAACAACAAACTTTTAGTGAGTTCAACAGGAGGTTCAATTCACTTATCAAAAAACAACGGTAACTCATGGACCTTTAACACTTTTGCAATTAGCAACAGCAACAACATCAGTGGTATGGTAGAGCAACATGGTGTAATATATATGCCCGGAAACAATGGCTCAGGACAATATCATTACAGCACAGATGGAGGTGAGACCTGGAGCAGCACTTATGCGAGATTAAACACTACATCATACCTAAGTGCGTACACCCAATGCTTTTACAGCTATGGAAACCTACTTTTTTGGGGCGGCAGAACTTACTCTACTACCGAAACAAGTGTGATGATGTCGGCCGATTCAGGCAAAACATGGGTGGCACGAACAGGTTTAGGTAATCCGCTGAGAATGTACAATGGACAAGTAAGTGGCTTTACTCGAATTGGTTCAGCCTTATTTGCTGCAACATCACAAGGTGTGTTTTTTTCATCAGACACCGGAAATATTTGGACAGCAAGAAATACCGGTATTACAGGAACAAATTTCATCAACAACATTTGGTCAAATGGAACCAATTTGTTTGCCATCAATAATTATGGTTATATATACACCAGTGCTGATAGTGCCAAAACATGGACCAGAACAGAAAATGGAATAGTAATAGGAACTAAACGTGGTGTTAAAAACATTGTTGTTTATAAAGGAATGGTACTTGGATCTGCTTTTGCAAACGATACCTTATACAAATTTAACAATACCCAAATGAAATGGGAACCTCATTCATACGACATAAAAGGAAACTACGGACAATCTTTTTTTGCCAGTGGAGATACCCTATACATGGGCTCACTTAACGGACTATATTTCAGCAGAAACAACGGGGTGAATTGGACACTTGTTACCGGAAAAACAACTGCGCCTAACCTATCAGAGCACATCACCTCAGTTGGCAACAAATTATTTGTGTGTGAACAAAATGGAGTGATTCACTCTTCAACAAACCACGGAAGCACATGGCAAACAAGTGTTATACCCAATGCTGGTTCAAATTATTTATATGGATTCTTTTCTACCTCAAATGGAACAATGTTTTGGTCAAGCTATTCCAACAACATGATGTCGGCTGATACCGGAAAAACATGGTCAACTATATCTTCAGTGGCTTCCTATTTGGAGTCGGGTGTGTATTTTAACAACAAATACTATTTTGTTGGAGGTAATGCCATTTTCTCTTCTGTAGATACCGGAAAAACATTAACAAACATTACAAATAGTATTGATGCAAATCTTGGCTCTGTTTACCAATTGAGTTTAATTAACGGTTCTTTATGGTTGGCTACATCTAAAAAAGGTATGCTCAAATCAACCAATGGAACTACTTGGGTAACATCAAACACAGGTCTTCCATCAAATTACAATTCGGGAACCGGAACATACGATACTACTTGCCAATTAATTACAGGAACAAGTACCTATTTAATTACCAGATCGAATGATTCCGGTACTGATAAAATTTTTATTTCATACAACAATGGTCAAACATGGGCATTTAGGTCGAACGCTTATTTCCCCAGAAAAATCGTTAGCCATAACAACATCTATTTTTCAGGTCAATACATAACTACTGACACCTTTGCAACTTATACCTATGGTTTTGGTACAGGTATAACCAGTCCCAATTCAGCCCAAATTAATGGACTACATATTTTAGGTGATTATATTTATGGAACAAACTACGCACAAGGTGTTTGGAGAAGACCTTTAACAAGTTTAAGCAGCCCGAATGCTCCAACAGGCAGCGCAACAGGCTTAACGCAATCTACCATAAAGCTATCATGGAATAAGGTGAACAACAGCAATGGTTATCGCTTATACTATGCAACCAGTACAACAGGTACATATTATTACTTAACCAATGTTTCACAAAACGACACTACATTTATACACAATGTTGGTGGAACCCCGGGTACAACCTATTATTATAAATTAGAAGCAACAAATGAGTTTGGAAAATCCGCTCAATCAGCCGTATTTACAGGGGCAACCATAAACAGACCTCAACCACCAACAAACACAGTTGCATTAGGCATTTCAACCAGCCAAATAAGGTTACATTGGTCTACCAATAACAATACAGCTACTAAGTATTATATAGAAAGAAGCACATCATCAAGTTGTTGCTTTAGCTTAATTGATAGTGTAATGCCTACGGATACTTTTTATACCGTAAATACTTTAAATAAAAATACGACCTATTGGTTCAGGTTACGTTGTATCGACTTTGGTGGATATTCAAATTATACACCAGCATTCTCCGGAAGAACCAATGATACTCTTCCAAAATCACCCGTTAGATTGGTTGCTACGGCATCAAATCAATATCGCGTAAATTTAACATGGGCTGATAGTTCTGATAACGAAACACATTTTATTATTGAACGTAAAGATGATGTTGCTAGCTCTTTTACAGCAATTGATAGTGTAAGTAGCAATATCAATAATTATACAGCTAACCTATTAACTGCCAATACCAAATATTGGTTTAGGATAAGGGCTAAAAACAGTGGTGGTTATTCGTTGTACACTAACATTGATAGTGCAACCACTTATCCGGCACCAATTGCTCCAAGTAACTTAATCATTACCTCACGTTCATCATCAAGTGTTGGCTTATCATGGCAAGACAACAGCTCTGGTGAAATTGCATTTGTTATAGAACGCACAACTTCGCTGATGATACCATTTACAAGATACGACAGTACCTCTTCGGGTGATGTAACTTCACGCACAATTAACGGTCTTAATCCAAATACCCGTTATTATTTCCGTGTTCGTGCAAAAGATAGCTACGGCTATTCTACTTACAGCAATGTAGTAGATACCATTACTTTACCTAATATTCCTACCGCACCAACAAATCTGGTGGCTAATACTGTTACTGAGCAATCCATTCGTTTAAACTGGAATGATAATTCAAGTAATGAAACCTATTTTTATATTGAAAAATCATTACATCCAACCTCTTCATTTGTTTTAGTAGATAGTGTTCCTAGTAATACAACAACCTACTTGGCCACACAATTAAACTCAAGTACTTACTATTATTTCAGAATCAGGGCTTGGAATATTGGAGGACACTCAAGCTACAGTAATTCGGCAATGGGTGTTACACAAGTAAGCGCACCTACTGCACCAACTTCACTTCAAGCCACTCAAGTAAGCTCCGTACACGTGCGTTTATCATGGACAGACAATGCTTATAATGAAATTGCGTTTGAAATACACAGGTCGTTACTAAATGCAAACAACTATACTGTTATTGATCAAGTAGCAGCAGGCGTTACCTCTTATATTGACGGCTCGGTTGTATCAGGCAATGCTTATGATTACAAAGTACTGGCTAAAAATGCAGCAGGTAACTCGGCATTTAGTAATATTATTGGGGTACAAGTACTTAATATAGCTCCACCTTCTCCTACCGGGCTTACAGCCAATGCCATCAACCATTACAAAATAGCATTAAGCTGGGATGCACCAACTACAAATCCAAATAAATACATTATCGAGAGAAAGAAAGGAACCGCACCATTTGAGATTATAGACAGTGTAAATGGTAATCTTACCTCATACATTGATAGCAATTTATTGTACAGCACAACCTATATCTACCACATAAAAGCATTCATTGTTAATGCTGAAGTTTCCGGATACTCGGGGGATGCAGGAGCTACAACATTACCTGCACCTACAACCGCTCCTGATGCTCCAACTGATCTAATAGCCAAATCAACAACACATAACAGTGTTAAAATATCATGGACAGACCTATCGAACAATGAAGATATGTTTTATATTGAGGTTTTAACCAACGGTACATTCCAAATTATTGATAGTGTATTGGCGAACATTAATGAATACACTCATGTAATGTTAACTGAAAATACACCATATACATACCGTGTTAAAGCTAAAAACCAATATGGACATTCTGGGTACTCAAACCAAATAACTGCAACTACCAAAATGTACTTAACCGCACCAGAAGGTTTGTTTACAGAACAACAGAGCACCTATGAGTTTAAACTAAATTGGATTGACAACAATGATGGAGAAAATGGTTACATCATTGAGCGTTCTGCGCAAGCAAATGATGGTTTTATGGCTATTGACAGTGTTTTGGAAAATGTGAATAAATACACAGATAATTTACCCGGAAAAGGAATTTATTACTACCGATTAAAGGCAAAGAAAAACAACCAATATTCGTCATACAGTAACTTGGCTGTTGCTGTGAATATTTTAGCAGGATTAGCCGATAATGAACAAACAAACATTAGTATTTTCCCAATTCCAAGTAACGAATATATTCATATAACTGCCTTACAAAACATCAGTAAGATTCAAATCTTCTCTCTACAAGGACAATTGGTATTGGACGTGAATGAGTTGAAAGGAAACGAATCAAACATTCAAGTAAACATTTCTTCATTACCAAAAGGAAATTATGTGATTGCAACTACACTTTCAGACAACAACGTTAGCTACAACAAAATAGTTAAACAATAGAAGACTGAATAACACCATAAAAAACGCTGCTGTCAATAATTGACAGCAGCGTTTTATTTTAATCGAAACTAAAGTATCACTATTGAGATACAATTTCTTCCCTCACCTCTCCGCACTTTAGCATTTTATCACCAAAGTATGGATTGCGAATTTCTTTCTCGGCAGATAGCCAATATGCTCCATTATTATCATTAGCCATTGGACAGTATGATAAATAAACCACACCTGTTGCTACCTTTTGTTTTTTTACTGCTTCAACAAGTACTTCGTTTAATAATACAAAACCTGCCCTTTGTTCATTTAAGTTAGTGGCATTTGCAATTAAACCCACTTGTTTGGTTACCTCTTCAAATGTTGTCTGTTTAAAAGAGCCTACAACTTCTTTGGCAACAACTTTTGCCATTTCATCATTACCTTTAACCAACAAGTCTTTTAATTGTAAGTATTTTTGAAAAGCAGCATTAAACTTTTCATCAACAAATGTTGGTGTATTTGAAGAAACCGACTCTTGAACAGCCGGAGCTTCTGTTTGAACCACTTCTGCTGCTTTTACCGTATTACTTTTTTTGTTTGAACAAGCGCTAGCTGCAACTAAGTAACTTGCAAATACAACTGCCAGCATAAATTTTACCTTCATAAATTTTAATTTTAAATGTTTATTAAATGATGTTTCTGTATTGTTTTATAATAACTCATGTTTGTTAGGTATTGACTATTGTGATCTATCAATGATGTTGGTGATCTATGGGTTGTCCTCCTTTTTTTAGTATATACTCGCTGTATAACAAATATGCTCCGCTTACCACCACTCGATTTGCCGGTGTTAACCCCTGAATAACTTCAACCTCGTTATCAGTTTCTTTACCCAACAAAACAGCTTTTGCAATAAAATTACCATTGCCTAATTGTACCCATACGTGGTTACCCTTTCCGTCTCTGATAACAGCATCAACAGGTACCAACACCGATTCGCTGGATAGATGAGAGATAAGCATTTGAGCTTGTGTGCCTGGTGCAATTTTTTCAGATACAGATTTAACTATGGCCCTAACCTTTACTCGTTGTTGGTTACCATCCATTTCCGGACTGACAAAATTTATTTCAGATAAATATTCTTGGTTACCCAATAAAACTTTTACTTGATTACCCAAATTAACCATCTCTGATTCATTGTTATAAGCATACGCCTCAACCCACAAGTCTTTACTTGTAGTAAATGTAAACATAACATCCCCCTCTTTAACGTAGGCCCCTTCAGTTAGCATAACTTCATTAACATAACCGGACTGCTGACTGTAATAAATTACATTCGCTCTTGGTTTCCCGGTATTTTCTAACTCCATTATTTGTTTTTGAGATACACCATACAGCATTAATTTTTGTTTAGCGGCCAAAACAATACGTCTCATTTGCTCATTATTGATTTGTTTAGCTTGTTCAAGTGCAACCAAATAATCTTGTTGGTAAGTGAGTAATTGTTCACTATAAATTTCATAAAGAGGTAAGTCTTTGGTAATCCATTCACCAGGCTCTTTTATAAACAACTTTTCAATTCGTCCACTAACCCTACTGGATTGGGAAACCTGCGCCTCATCATTATTTACAACCATGGCAAGCAAATACGTTTCGCTTTTTAAATTTCCCTTCTTTACTTTTTGCACTTTAATGTTTGCTAACTTTTGTTGCGTGGCGTCTAACATAAGTTCTTTGCTCTCTGCCGATCCTTTTTCTATTGGTACTAAATCCATGAAACAAACCGGACATATCCCCGGTTTATCTTCAACAATTTGGGGATGCATAGGGCAAGTGTATGTTTTGCCATCAGCGGCTAACTCATGTTCATGTGCTTTTTCGGCAGATTCAACACATCCACCAACTAAAACTAAAAACACCCACAAAACAATATTATATATGTACTTATTCATGATAATTGATTTGAATAAACCCTTCACTATCCACTAGAAACTGTGCGTTAACAGCAATCGGTGTAACTGCATTAATCAGGTTGCTTTTAATAACTGCGTATTTCTCATTTTCAAGTAGCTTGTTTACTACAATTGGCTTGAACATGTTTTTATCTTTTATAAATACGACAGATTTATTACCCATATCCACAACCGACATTTTTGGTACAACCCATCCGGCACTACTTTGTAACGTCATTTTACCAACTAACTCACTCCCAATTTTAAGTTTATTGTGGTCCGTAAATCCCCAAGCTTTAATCAGGGGTTCGTTTGAAGTTATGGCTGATTGGGTATAGTTTAATTTTATATGAAGACTATCCAAACTATTTAAACTTACTAAAACGGTATTTCCAACCAAAATATCTTGCGTTTTGGTATTAGGAATAGCAAATTCAATTTTTGAACTTTTGTTCTGATTGATGGAAAAAAGTTTCTGCCCTTTACCGATGTAAGTGCCCTCTTTTAACAGTGGTTCGTTGCTAGTAATGGTAACAGCGCCTGTTGATATAACAGGAGCTTCTCCCATCCCTCCCATGTTATCCATTCCTGCAGAGGGACTTTCGGGTTTAGCAATTGGTGTGCTGGATGATAAGGATTGTTGAGTAATAACATAACCACTCACATCACTGTACAATACAAACCTATATTGAACTTTCTTTTGTTTCTCCAATTGCTTCAGTTGAGCATCCGTCATTCCTAACAAAAGCAACTTTCGCTTTGAGGCTTCGTATAAATTGACCTCCATATTTTTTTGTTCGGACAAAAACAAAAACTCTCTCTGGGCCGCCACCAATTCCGCACTATAAATTTCTGCAATGGGTTGACCTTTTTTTACAAACTGGTTGTTATACCTAATCCATAACCGTTCTATTCGTCCGGCAAAACGAGATGAAATATCTATAATATTATGTTTATCATAGGTAACCTTTCCATTTACAATTATTGTTTTATTAATGGTGCCAAATTTGGGTGCTATGGTGGTGAGGTTAGACAGAACCCTTGCATTAACAGAATTTACCGTTAGCGAGGTAATACTATCATTAATATCAATAGATTGATGAGGTTGCCTATTGTTATTAGACTGCTGTTCACGCGTGCATGATAGCAACAGAAAAACCGATACAATCAAACCTAAACCACTCCAACTATTTATCCAGTTCTTTTTCATAATCAGTAATCATGTTTAGATATTGTTGCCATAAATCCAAAAATTTAATTTGGGTCATATTCAACGACTCCCATGCATCAGTTACTTGCGGCAACTCAAGTCTATTTTCTTGGTATGCAATTAATGATGCCTCAAAACTTTTTGTCAGGGCAGGGATAATTCTTTTTTCATAATTGTTTAACAACAATTGCATATTGCTTAACTCTTGTTGCATTGAAATTATCATCCCACGGGCTTCAATCAACATAGCCTCTCGCTGCTTTTTCATTGCTGTTATTTCCATTTGCATTCCCGACACTTGAGACTTGTACATTTTAGATGACCATGGTGCAATAGGAACAGAGACCATTGCCATTGCCGTATATTGATTAGGCATGTGGGCGCTGTATGAATTCATGTGTTCGTACCTGATTTTAAAATCGGGTAATGCATCTGCTTGCATCAGCTTTACGTTTAATTGCATAGATGCAATTTCGGCATCCATTCTTTTTATATCACTTTTCACTCCGGCTAATTCCAATGTATCATAAAAATTATTGAAAGTTAATGCGGGTAATACAGAGTCTACATCAAATGGAGTTTGTTCCTCTCTATTCATCAACATATTTAAAAGCACTTTCTTACTTTTTATTGCGACCTCATTCATTTGAATCATATTTAGAGATTCGGCCAATGAAGCCTCTGCTTTATAAATAGAGGGTAAACTACCACCATCATAGGAATATCTTATATCGGCTAATGATTTCATTAGTTTCATATTCTTTTCACTGTTCAGCAGAAAATGTTGCTTTTTGTTCAACACCACAATTTCGAAGTACAATTGTTTTGCTTTATACCTTAATGTGTTATAGTTCTCTTTTGCTGCAAGGCGTTGCACATCTGATAACGACTGGTTGTACTTTCGTTTTTGTTTGGTTTTAACCGGATTTAGAAATTCTTGTTCAGCGCTTATCATAAAAGATCCTCTATCCCTTTCGTCCATAATTTTCGCCCCGGGATATGCCGACATGAAATTCCCTACACCAACCATTGGAGCCATCCATGCGCCACTTCCTTTTGCAAACTCATCAAGCGCATTGGCTTTAAGATAATACTGTTGTAACAATGGATTTTGTATTTCGACCAACTTTAATACTGAATCCAATGACAACTTCTGTGCTTGCGCATTTGTTACAGCACAAAGCAGAATTATACATTTAATGAGCCACTTCATATACTTCAATTTTTCCTTTTTTCTTTAACTCATACTCTTTCATCATATCAAAAACAACAGGTGTTACCAATAAGATATGAATAGAAGATGTAAATACACCACCAAGCATTGGTAGGATGATAGGAAGCATTACATCAGTTCCAACTCCGGTTGCCCACAAAACAGGAACCAATCCAAACAATGCCACTGATACTGTCATTATTTTGGGGCGAAGCCTCTTTGCTGCACCCTTAAAAACATAAGCCCTAATATCTTCTGGGGTAATATCTTTTCCTTCTTGCTGCTTGGTGTTAACCAAATCTTGCATAGCTTCATTTAAATAAACCACCATAACCATGGCCGTTTCCACAGCCAAACCAAACAAGGCTATGAAACCCACTGCTACAGCAACTGATAGGTTTACTCCATAAAAGTATACGGCATAAACACCTCCAATAAGTGCAAAAGGAATTGTGATTAAATTTATTAATGCCTCCTTCATTGATTTAAAGGTGAAATAGAGAATCAAAAAAATGATTAATAACACCAGGGGTACGATTATCATGAGGGTTTGTGAGGCCCTGATTTGATTCTCCCACTGACCACTCCACTCTAAAAAATATCCTTTGGGCAATTCATTATTTAATCCATTTAGTTTTGTTATGGCCTCCTTTACCGTGCTGCCTAAGTCTCTGTCTCTTACGTTAAACAAAACCGCACCTCTTAACATGGCGTTATCAGATGTAATCATTGGAGGTCCGTTTACATAATTAATTTTAGCCACTGTACTCAATGGAATGATTCCATTTTGAGGTGTAGTAATCGGTAATCTGTTTATTTTATCTACGCTGCTCCTGTAATCTTGTGCGAACCTCACATTAATTGCAAAACGTTGACGACCTTCTATGGTTTGCGAAACCGGGCCACCTCCAATAGCTGTCTCCACCATTGCATTAACCTCATCTACTGTAAGTCCGTAACTGCCTAACAACTCCCTGTTAATTGCAATTTCCAAATACTTTCCACCGGTTATTGGCTCAACGTATAAATCTTTAATTCCGGAAATACCTTGTAACGCAGATTTAACCCTTTCCGAAACAGCAGATATACTGTCAAGCTCTTGACCATATACCTTGATACCAACATCGGTTCTGATACCAGTGGCAAGCATATTAATCCGGTTAATAATTGGTTGTGTCCAACCATTAACAACACCTGGAATTTGCAATTTGGTATCAAGTTCTTTGATGATATCTTGTTTGGTGATGCCCTCTCTCCACTCTGATTTAGGTTTTAACATGATGATGGTTTCAATCATGCTGATTGGGGAATTATCGGTAGCAGTGCTTGCCCTACCTGCTTTTCCTAGCACTTTACTTACTTCAGGAACAGACTTTATAATTCTATCTTGTACCTGTAAAATTCTTTTCGCTTCTGCGTTTGAAATATCCGGCAAGGTTACCGGCATAAATAATATTGATCCTTCATCTAATGGAGGCATAAACTCGGTACCAAGTTTCATCATCATTGGTATTGTTACCAGCAATGCAATAATATTTATACCTAAAACGGTTTTTCTCCACTTTAAGCACCAAGTAAGTATGGGAGCGTATATTTTTTCTAATACACGATTTACAGGATTACTATTCTCCGGTTTAAACTTACCCTTCATTACAAAAGATAATAATACCGGAGTAAGGGTTATTGCAATAATTGCATCAACCAACATAATAAATGTTTTTGTTAATGCCAGTGGTGCAAATAGTTTACCCTCCTGACCAGTTAATAAAAATACCGGTAGAAAAGAGGCAATGATAATGATGGTACTCCAAAATACACTTGGACCAACTTGCTTAGATGCTTTTTCAATTAATGATAAGCGTGTATGTTCATCTAATTTCTTTTTCATGCTTCGTTATCTGTTTGATTATTGTATGCATTTGCCAAATGACGATATGCGTTTTCAACCATTACTATAGCATCATCAACAATAACCCCTATTGATAATGCAATACCGGTTAGTGACATGATATTAGATGAAATATCAAATGCATTAAGTAAAATGAAACCAATTGAAACTGATAATGGTAGTTGAATAAGTATTACTAATGCACTACGCCAATGAAATAAAAATAAAATTACTACCACCGAAGCAACTAACATTTCCTCTATCAAGGTTTTTTTAACCGAGCTGATAGATTCATTGATTAAACCACTGCGATCGTATACAATATTAAATTTTACGCCTTGGGGTAACCCTTTGGAAACTTCTTCCATTTTCGTTTTCACATTTTTTATCACTTCATCCGCATTTTCCCCATACCTCATTACCACAATTCCACCAACAGCTTCACCCTCTCCGTTCAAATCAAAAATCCCTAACCTACTTTTACCCGACAACTGTACCCTTGCCACGTCTTTTATTCGTACAGGTGAACTACCCATTAATTTGATGGTTGTATTCTCTATATCATTTATCCCACCCAAATAACCGGTTGTTTTTATGATGTAACCAATATCACTGCGCTCAAATTTTCTACCTCCAGCCTCATTATTATTTGCTCTTACTGCTTGTAAAACCTCAGCAACCGACAATCCATATCCAGTTAATTTTATTGGATCTACAGTAATCTCATATTGTTTTTCAAAACCACCAAATGAGGCCAATTCGCTTACTCCCTTTACATTTTGAAGTGCAAATTTCACATACCAATCTTGCACAGCTCTTTGTTCACCTAAATCCATGCCCGGTGCATCAAGTGTATACCATAAAATATGTCCAACACCGGTACCATCAGGTCCTAGCTGCGGAGTAACTCCTTGTGGTAAAAGTTGTGATGCAGTACTCAGGCGCTCTAAAACACGCTCACGTGCCCAATACACATCAGCATCATCATCAAAAATTACATATATAAAACTCATACCAAACATGGAACCACCCCTTACATACTTAACTTTAGGTAAACCCTGTAAGTTGGTAACCAATGGATAGGTAATTTGATCCTCTATGATTTGTGGGCTACGCCCCATCCATTCTGTAAATACAATCACTTGATTTTCGGACAAATCAGGTATTGCATCAATTTTGTTGTGTTTTAATTCAAAAGCGCCCCAACCAAATAGTCCTGCCGATAACAGCAGTACCATGAGTTTGTTTCGCATTGAAAATGATATGAGCTTTGTAATCATGCTTGTAGGTATTAACAAACAGAGGTGGAACTTCCCACCTCTGTTTGGGCATTTTAATTAAGTTTTTCTGCAGTAAATCCTGCTGCTTCTACAGCTGCTTTTACATCAGCTGCTGTTGCTGTCGAGGCGTCAACCGTAAGAATTTTATTGGGATCTACAATATCTACTTCCCAATCTGCTATACCATTAACGCCTTCCAAATGAGGTGTTACTTTTGCAAGACAACCTGCACATTTAATGTTTGTTTTAAATTTAAGTTCTGACATGTTTTTTATTTTAAGTTGTTACTACATTATACCCTGCTGATGTAATAGCCGAGATGATTTGATCCTTTTTGATTTTACTGTTGTCGTAAACAATTGTAGCTTGTTTAGGTACTAAAGAAATTTCTTTAACCCCATCAATTGGCTCAATTGCAGATTTAACTGTAGTCATACAATGCTGACTGCCCATGTTACTGATGTTTAATTCTAATGTTTCCATGATTATTAATTTTACAGTACAAAATTCGGCAGTTAATCAATACCATCTCTTATATGATTCATCATTTGATTTGTATAATTTTAATCCTTTAAAAAATGTAGGAGATTTCTGCTTCATCAGAAATCACAATACCCTTGCACAATAAACGATAACCGGAGGCAATCTCGCTTTCATGTAACGCATAGTTTTGTTCCATCTTTATTTCACCTTTTAACAACTTAACCTTACACGAGCCACAACCGGCATTCATACATGAATAAGGAACATCTATTTGTCGTGACAGAATCTGAGAGAGGATATATTGTCCACTGTCAATTTTTATTTTGTGAGTAGCGTTTTGTTTAATAATAGACAGTTTTACCATTTTTGAAAACTTGAGGATTGAGTTATCACCCTCCCCGGCAAAAGACTCTTGATGAATAAGATGATTGGGAACTTTCATAAAATGAAGTGTATCTATTGCTACTTTATTTAAACCATTTGGGCCGCATAACCAATACGAAATATTCTCTGTGCCAAATTGAGTATAAATCTTATTAAGGAACTTTACACCCTTTGTAATTGTAAAAGGTCCTTTAATTGCCCAATCAGAAAGGGTAACATCATCAATAAAATAAACAACAAAAAATCGATTATTAAACTGCTCCTGTAAATGAATTAACTGTTCATGAAAAATAATTGAATTTACGTTTTTATTGGCGTAAAACAGAGTAACCTTAGCTTCATGATTTTGATATAGAAGGTGCTTGATTATACCAAAAAGTGGTGTTATTCCACTCCCGCCTGCGAACAAAACATAATGGCTATAAACACCTCTATCAACCGGTGTAAAATTGCCCTTAGGCTCACTGATATCAATAAAACTTTGAGGTGAAAGTTGCTGTAAATAATTACTCACCATTCCAGATTCAACCGACTTAATTGTAAGCATGGGATATTTATCTATATAAGGAGTAGAACTAAACGAATAAGCTCTGGTATAAGTAGCTCCGTTTATTTGTACACTCACAGTTACAAATTGCCCCGGTTTGTATTGCACAAACCGAGGCAAGTCAAGCACAAGTGTTACCGTATCCAATGTTTCATGTAACACCTCTTTAACCTTAACCAACATATTAAACGTTTGATTTTGGTGTTTTTATTCCCACCAAGGCAATTAACACACCTATACCAACAATAATTGAAGCTGTAATAAATGCAGTTTGAAAACCACCCATTAATGACTGTGTTTGACTTACACCTGAGTTTATTAAGCCGGATGTTTTAGCAGTTGAGATAGCCACAACAATTGCCAAACCTATAGCCGAACCTATTTGATAGCTGGTATTTACCAATCCGGAAGCTAAACCTGTTTCTTCTGGTTTTGCACCCGACATAGAAGCTATAGTACCCGGAATGTATGCCAAAGACATACCCGCAGCAGCGATTAACGATGGTAATAAAACATGTTTAAAAAATGAACCATCAGCAGGAAGATTAGCGAACATGATAAGAGATATAAACATCAGCACTAAACCTGCTACAAGGTTTTTCTTAAAACCAAAAAGTGCCATAAACTTACCCATTAACCCAACCATCATAATCATGATGGCAATGGTCATAGGTAACAAAGCCAAACCAGAGTAAAATGCCGAAAGTTTTAATATTTGCTGAAGGTAAAGGTTTAGATAAAACCAAAGCGGAATCCACGCACCGGCCATCAACATCATAATTATATTACCTGCCGATAAATTAGTTGCTTTAAAAATGTGTAATGGAACAAGTGGGTCTGAAGTATTTTTTTGTTTTATAACAAACACTAACATCAGCAATACACTGCCCAATATTAAACCGATGGTAGATAAACTGCTCCAGCCATTTAGTTCTCCTGTTACAATTGCGTAAACCAACATCACCATTGATGCAGTCATCATTAAAGCTCCTATGATATCCAATTTGCCTTTTTGTGTTGCTCCTTTAATCATGTTTGATGGGGTAAGTGCCATAACAATTAACCCAAGCGGTACATTAATTAAGAATGTCCAATTCCATGAAATCCACTCTGTAATAACACCACCCAAAAATACACCGGCAGACCCTCCTGCCGCAGCTGAAGCACCCCAAAACCCAAGCGCTTTACCCAACTCCTTAGGATCAGTAAACATACTCATCACTAGTGTTAACGCTGCCGGAGCTATCAATGCAGATCCAAGCCCCTGTAGAGCTCTTCCTGTGTTCATGCTTGCCTCAGACCATGCTAAGCCTGCTAAAACAGAGGCCAAAGTTAAAATACCAAATCCCCACATAAAGATTTTACGAGGGCCAAAAAGATCAGACATACGACCACCTAAAAGCAGCAGTCCTCCAAAGAAAATTACATATGCATTAAAAATCCATTGCAAGTTTGCATCTGAATAACCCAATGCATCTTGAATTGCGGGTAGGGCTACACCAATAATTGATGTATCCATAATAACCATAAACTGTGCCATGCACAGGAGCACCAGCGCAGTCCAACGCTTTGGATAAGGTGCATTCATTGTAATTGTTTTCATAACGTATAAGATTTTTACGTTACAAAATTCAAACTACACGGTGGGCTTCATGTTACAACATGTGGTAAACAAATTGCATAATTCTTAGCTTATTTACATTGTGGTTGTGAAGTAGAGTACTTGATATCAAATCAAAAAATGGCCATTAAATTAAACGCAAGAAAAACTAAAAAGAGCCACAGTAACAATTCATGCTAAAGCAGCTCTTTACCCAAGACTTTCAGAAATAATCATGTTATAACAACGTACAAGTGCAGGTTAGTCCAACACAAAAATTTCTAGGTAACGATTGTACCCCAAAAATTGCACGTGTATGCGTTCCTTTTTGTCCTAAAACTTTAACAAATAGATCAGATGCACCGTCAACCACTGCCGGACCATCATCCCAATTGTTGGCAGATTGGTAATAGGCATCTATATGATTAATCCCTTCTAATTTTTCGAAACCAACTTTCGACTCAATTTGAGCTAACACATTTAATGCTGAAAGTTGCATGGCAGCATATCCTTCTTCAGTTGTAATTGCCTCTCCTAATAGCCCTTGATATAAATACTTCCCGTTTAAAATCGGAAATTGTATGGCTATGTAGGCTATTTTACCTCTAATATTTACAGACACATAGGAACCACCCGGAGTTGAAACATCGGGTAATGTTAATCCTAAATCTGTTAATTTTAATTGAATTGATGTGGACATATTGTTGCCAAAACTAGTTAAAGTTTTTCAATCAACATTACCGAGGTATAATCCCGTCTATTTAAAACCAGTACCCTGATATTTTGGACAAACATTGGATGTAAAATAAACTGATTTAATGGCTACTCAACCACTCCAATGCATCTTCCGGCCGGGTAAAATAATCTTCGTAATGAGTTGCTAATTCGTTGTGGTAACGAGTGATTTTCTCCTCATCATGATGAACATGGGCACAAGCTTTAACAACCTTTCCTTGGCTTATGCTAACCTCAACAGGATGTTCCGGAAACAACTTAGCGTAGCCGGGTAACATACCATGAGCAGCAAGAAACCTCGGAACAACGTCCCTAAATAACTTATGCACTTCAATATTTATTGCTTTAAAACCATGTATATTAGAAAACATACTAGATGTGGTTTCGTTCGGAATTTTATGCACCTCATCATTAAATTGTTTAATCCATTCCTCCACCTGAGCCAGCGTAACTATACCACTCAATCTGGTAGTCAGCATTTTTTTTGAATCATCCCAAACGGTATAACCTTCAAATGCGTATACTTCATTATCAGACTGCATCCTTTTATAAAATTATAGTTTAATAAACTTCAATCGTAAGCTATTGCTAACAACCGATACAGAACTAAGTGCCATTGCTGCTCCGGCAATCATGGGATCTAATAAAAAACCATTAATTGGATATAATACCCCGGCCGCTAAAGGAATACCGATAACGTTATAAATAAATGCCCAGAACAAGTTTTGCCTGATTCCTTGTACTGTTCTTCGTGACAACATTAATGCCTTAGGCACTGATTGCAAGTCGGAAGTAATCAATGTAATTTTAGCAACATCCATGGCTATGTCCGAACCTTTACCCATGGCAATACTCACATCAGCTTGTGCTAAAGCATGGCTATCATTAATACCATCACCAACCATCGCCACCACTTTACCTTCAGCCTGTAGTTGTTTCACAAAATCGGCCTTATGTGAGGGTAATACCTCTGCTTTAAAATTAGTTATGCCAACTTGTTTGGCAACCGCTGCTGCTGTTTGTTTATTATCCCCGGTAAGCATATAAACATCAATGCCGCGTTGTTGCAGAAGCTCAATAGCGTGAATAGATGTGTCTTTTATTTTATCTGCAATAGATAATAACATCAATACTTTTTTATTGGCTGCAAAATACACAACCGTGTGTGCCATGTTTTGCCATTCATTAGCTTGATTTAACATATGCTCATCAATAGAAAATCCCATCTCAAGCATCAATTGTTTATTACCAATAAAATACGTAGACGAATCATATATTGCCTTTACGCCTTTTCCGGTGATACTCTCAAAGTTTTGTAATTCAATTCGCTCAACAGCATCATTACGCAAATAATTTACAACTGCTTCAGCCAATGGATGCTCAGATTGCAATTCAATACTCAATAAAACTTGCTTATCTGTTTTCGTCAATTGTTTATCTTCCAATACATTTACAACAACAGGTTTTCCTTCTGTAATAGTACCCGTTTTATCGAGAATAACAGCATCTACACGATGTGCCAACTCTAAACTTTCTGCATCCTTAATCAACATGTTGTTCTCTGCACCTTTTCCAACACCAACCATAATTGCTGTTGGGGTTGCCAAACCTAAAGCACAAGGACAAGCAATTACCAGCACTGTAACTGATGTTAAAAATGCATGAGTGAAGGCATGATCTCCGCCTAACAACATCCAAGTAATAAAAGTAAGAATAGCAATACCTATTACAATGGGTACAAATATTCCGGCTATTTTATCTACAAGTTTTTGTACCGGTGCTTTTGAACCTTGAGCTTCTTGCACCATTTTAATTATCTGCGCAAGAATAGTATCACCACCTACTTTTTCTGCACTAAACAAGAAACTACCCTTTTGATTAATTGTTCCTGCGAAAACTTTTTCTCCTTCCTTTTTCTCAACGGCAAGCGGTTCTCCGGTAATCATACTTTCATCAACAAAAGAATTGCCCGATAGCACTTTACCATCAACAGGAATTTTTTCTCCGGGTTTAACCAATAACGTATAACCAACTTGCACCTGAGAAACAGGAATTTCTTGTTCAACACCATTAATTAATGCGATAACTGTTTTAGGCTGTAAACCCATTAATTTTTTTATGGCTGAAGAGGTATTCGATTTGGCTCTTTCTTCTAAGAGTTTACCTAAAGAAATAAATGCAATTACAACAGATGCGGCCTCATAATAAACATGGGCGTGTAATCCTTGGTTATGCCAAAATTCAGGATAAAAAGTATTGAATAAACTAAAAACAAAAGCAATACCGGTACTTAAGGCAACCAATGTATCCATGTTTGCTTTGCCAAAACGAGCTTGTTTCCAAGCATTGATAAAAAAACTGCGACCAAGCCAAAAAACAACCGGGGCACTTAATACCATGGAAATCCAATTGCCATAAGGCATATCCATAAAAAACATACCAATAACCACAACAGGTAATGATAAAACAGATGCTAAAATGGTTCTCTTTTTAAGTTCAGCATAATGTTTAATCTGTGCCTCCTCTTGAATGGCTTGTGGATCTTCGGCATCAACCACCAAATCATAACCAATGGCTTGAACCGACTTTTGCAATAAACTCAAATCAAAATTATCAGGCACTTCTGCCCAGGCCGTTTGATTGGCATAATTTACTGCCGCATCCTTCACTCCGGCTGTATTTTTTAGCATACTCTCCACACTAACTGCGCATGCAGCACATGTCATACCTATTACCGGAAATGATTTGCGTGTGTATGTTGATGTATTCATATTGTTCTCTTTTAATTATTCTTTCACAAATTTAAGGTGGCATTCACCCAATATTTTATAACATTACTCACTTATTTTACATGATTACGTACTTCCATCCACCTATGTGCACGCTGAAATTCTGAAGGTGTTTGTCCGATAACATCCTTAAATTGTCTTGATAAATGTTGAACGCTGCTGAATCCATTTTGGTAAGCAATTTCGGTTAAACTGTCATCAGAGTATATGAGTAATTCTTTTACCTTATCCAATCGTTTAATAATCATGTACTTTTCTATACTTGTACCCTCGTATCCACTAAATAACTCTCTGATACGCTCATAACTCATATTCAATTTATCACTTAAATAATCCGATAGTTTCGGCTTTTTTAACAACAAATGAGTTTCGTTAATGTATTGTTCACATATTTGTTTTAAATCGGAAACAAATTTCTGGTGTTTATCCTCAACAACATCAAAACCAAGATCTTTCAATCCAATCTTTATTTCTTCTGCCTTATTATTCAGTTCATTTGTGTAGTATGATATTCTGCCCAAACTGATGTCTTTAATAAAAAAACCAAGTTTATTAAACAACGCGGAAATACTTAAAATACACCTGTGGCAAACCATACCTTTAACTATTAATGTTTGTTCTTTTTGCATGAGTAATTTATTTAACGGCAGCAAAGTTGAGCCTACATACAGATTATTGAGTTATACATTTACTTGATATTTTTATATGATTTCAAACATTACTTACTATCAAACCAACTTTGATAAAGCATTTATTTATTTTTACAAAAAAAACCGAGCATTTGTAATGCCCGGACTTCTATATAACCCCAAACCATCAATAAAGAACAGTTTCTCTAGAACTCTTTTAAGACAATACCGTTTGGCTTTAGCCCTGATGCTATATTTTTAACCACAGACTTATTACTTGTGGAAATAATTGAAATGGTATTTGCTCCTTGATTAGTTACGTATGCCAAATTTCCATCTAAACTAAATGCAATAGCATGGGCATCAGAACCGGTAGTTATATCAACTGTTCTTTGCCATGCATTTCCATTTTTTTTATAAACAACAACCTTTCCGTTCTTAGCATCACTCACCCAAACCTCACCATATTTCTTACTATACGCAGCATATCCGGGTTTATATCCCAGTTGAAACGAACTTACTACTGAATCACCTTCAACAGAAATTTCAGATATGGTCTGTCCAACTTCATTGTCTACATACATCATTCCATTGGATGCTGGCCAAGCACCAACAGGAGCATCATCAACAGCTACAGTTTTAATGATTTGTTTGGTATTTGCATTAATAACAGTTACTAAGTTTGCATCGGTTTGTGTGGCATAAAGTTTGGTTCCGTCATAGCTGAATGTCAATTCTGATAAACCTGCCCCTACTGATATTGACTGTTTTAGTGTCCAGTCTGATGTATTGTAAATAAAAATATTACTGATTACCGAATCAGGTTGTCCCACCCAAAGCTCATTACCATCAGCGCTGAATATTGCATTGTGAGGCATTTTTGGTAATGATATTTTTTTTAATGTTTGTCCGGTTAAAGCATTAATTATATGCACACCCATTGATGCTCCTCCATTATTATGCCCTCCATGTCCACCGGATAAATCGTTACCGGTTACTGCTACTGCCAATAATGTTTTTGACGGATTAAGATAAACATGATGAGGCCATGAGGCGTGATCTAATTTGATAGTTTCGGTTTGCTTCTGCTCAGCTAAACTCACAACAGTTAAATCTGCCGACTCACCATTAACAATGTAGGCTGAGGAATAGTTTATATTTAATGTGGGTTGATTTTGAACGGCATGATCATCATGACCAGGCTCGTGATTGTTGCATGAGTTTAAACCTAAAGCTAAGACTAGCATTGATAGAATAGTATTCAAAATTGTTTTCATAATATTTAATTTACAGCCACAAAGTTGAATCTAACCATATAATACCACGTTACACTTATTGGTTTATTTATTACATTATTCTATTGCAATCCGGAAAGTCGTTTTTTTATTTTACTCAAAAATTCGGCACTCATACCAAGGTACGAAGCAATCCACTTTTGTTGAAACCTGAGTTCTAACTTCGGGTATTTTAATACAAAATTTTTATACCGTTCTTCTGCACTTAAACTCAAATTATGCAGCACACGCTCTTGAAAAGAAGCAAACGCATTTCTGGTAATCGCTAAAAAATAAGATTCAATGGCCGGAATTTTTTTGTACAAATTATTCAAGTCATCATATGCAAATTCATACAACTCCGTATCCTCAAGTGCCTGAACATTTAGTAAAGATGGTGAGCCTTTTACAAAACTTTGAATATCACTTATCCACCAGCCCTCAACAGCAAATTGAATGAGGTGTTCATTGCCTGAAGAGTCTATGAAATAAGCAATTGCAGCACCTTTTCTGATAAAATGTGTTTTACGTACCATTGCCCCCTCATGAATAATAAATTGTCCTTTTTTAAACTGTTTGATTTTTGCAAACGTTAGCATGGTTTGTAAATTTTGTTCGGTAAACAACACATGCTTACAAATACTATCGAACAAAAGTTGATGTTGGTTGGTGTTCATCCTTGTACAAACATAATTATTCTTCACTAAACTAATTCATACTTGAACTAGTTCAACCCAATTTCTTGTTACAGTTCATTTTTTGTGATGACGTACCAAGTGACCTTTGTTGCCATAAATAATAATAATTATGCAAGCAGCAATTATCTATCATAGTGGTTTTGGACACACAAAGATAGTAGCAGAACAAATTGAAAAAGGAATACTGACAACAGGTATTCATACCATTCTAGTTGATGTGGAAAGTGCCTCCAATCAATTGGATGTATTAAACAAATCAAATACAATAGTATTTGGCTCCCCCACCTATTTCGGAAATGTTTCTGCCGAATTCAAAAAATTTATGGAGTCAACAGGTTCCATTTGGTATAACCAACTTTGGAAAAACAAATTGGCCGCAGGTTTTACTCACTCATCAACCTTAAGTGGCGATAAATTTCACACATTAAATAGTTTATTTCTGTTTGCGGCACAGCATAGCATGTTATGGATACCGTTGGGTATAATGCCTCAACATGATAAAACAACCGGACTACAACTTCCAGAGCCTAATGGTATAGGATCATACACAGGCCTTATGACTTATTCCGGAAATGATGTAAATGGATTTAATCTGCCTTTGGACTTAAATACGGCATTTGCTTTTGGCAAACGTATTGGTGAACTCACAAAAAACTCTTTTCAATTTAATAACTAAAAACAAAAAACATGAAAGCTTATTGTTTATTCGACAATGTGCATCTTAAGGATGTAACTAAATTAGACAGCTACAAAGCGAAAGTTGGCGCTGTGGTACAAAAATTTAATGGTGAGTACTTGGTACTTGGTGGCAAAATAAGAGCCATTGAAGGTAATTGGGAACCATCAACTTTGGTGATGATTGCATTTCCCGATTTTGAAACGGCCAATGCCTGGTATGATTCTGAAGAATACAAAGAACTTAAAGCACTCAGAATGGAGGGCGTTGATTGTAACGCGGTAATTATGGAAGGTTTTGATTCAACATTAATGCAAGCATAGTATGAACTCAATAACTTATTCTTCTCCTTTATCAAAACTACTAAATACCGATGATAACTGGTACCCTTTAGTACTACGATTAACCATTGGGATAGTGATGTGGCCACATGGTGCGCAACTGTTGTTGGGTTGGTTTGGTGGTTACGGCTTTAATGGCAGTATGGGGTATTTCAGCGAAAACGGCTTGCCTTGGATAATTGGCTTCTTGGTCATTTTTATTCAATTCTTCGGTTCATTATTTCTTGTAACAGGATTCATCACACGCATAGCTGCACTTGCCATGTTTGTAATTGGTGTTGGGATGATATTTAGCGGCCATACCGAACATGGTTTCTTCATGAATTGGTTTGGAAACCAAAAGGGAGAAGGCTTTGAATTTCATTTACTATTACTAGGTATTTGTGCAGCACTATTTTTATCCGGTGGTGGTAAACATTCGGTAGACAAAAAACTAATCTAAAATTACACAACAGGGTTGTGTTATATGCATTATTAAACAACCCTGTTTAAAGTAACCCACATGAAATATTTAATACTAATTCTTGTAAGCATCATTGGCTTCATTAATAACTTATTTGCACAATCAGTACCTTTGGAAATAATGGGTGGACAAAGAAATTTTTGGTACCAACATGTTATGGGGAAAAATTTTGAAAACAGCAAATTCGGTCACTTCCACGTATCCTCGCTTCATGCATTTTATGATGCTACCCCCGAAGAACTCATGAGTCAGTCCTACCTTACCTACCAAATAAATGAAAATGTAAAACCGGGCATCGGTTTGTTTTATTCAAGTGCTCCTGGTTTTGTACCGTCTTTAAATGTCCAGTTGATGCACAAAGGTAAAAACCACTTTATACTTGCTATTCCAAGAGTAGATATTGTTAATGATCCCTCGTATGATGTGATGTTAATGACAGAATATTTCCCAAAATTAAATCACAACACTACACTTTATACGCGTATACAAGTGATGTTAAATTACACAGGAACACAACATAACCGGAGCTATCAAAACATCAGAGCGGGAGTAAACTTAGGTACAATACAAGTAGGTGTAGCAGCTAATTTTGATGCATATGGAAAACGTGTACAGTACCAAAAAAACTATGGATTATTTATACGCAAAGTGATTTAAACTACAATATCATCTTTGCCCCATCCTTTATTTCATCAACTACACCGGGGTCCAGTAAGGTAGATGTATCTCCAAGATTCTCGGTTTCGCCTTCAGCAATTTTACGAAGTATCCTGCGCATAATTTTGCCGCTGCGTGTTTTGGGCAAACCACTTACAAACTGTATCTTATCAGGTTTGGCAATAGGGCCAATAATGCGAGATACGGTTTGTAAAATATCCTGACGAGTTAAATTTTCTTCATGGTGAGATCCTTCATAAATTACATAGGCATAAATACCTTGTCCTTTTACATCATGCGGATAACCAACAACTGCACTCTCTACAACACCGCTATGCATATTAATGGCGTTTTCAACTTCAGCAGTTCCAATTCTATGGCCGCTTACATTTAACACATCATCAACCCTACCTGTAATGCGGTAATTACCATCTGTGTCACGCAAACTTCCATCGCCTGTAAAATACATATTGGCATAGGTTGCAAAGTAATTCGTACGGCAACGCTCATGATCACCATAAGTTGTGCGGATCATACCCGGCCAAGGTTGTTTAATGCATAAGTTACCACTAACACCGTTGCCTTCTAATTCGTTTCCATTTTCATCAACCAAAACAGGCAACACACCCGGTAAAGGTAATGTAGCGTGAGCAGGCTTTTGTGGTGTAACTCCTGCTAAGTTAGAAATCATAATACCACCGGTTTCTGTCTGCCACCAAGTATCAACAATTGGGCAACGTTCCTTACCAATGTGTTTATTAAACCACTGCCATGCTTCTTCATTAATTGGTTCTCCGACCGATCCTAGCACTTTTAACGAACTTAAATCTTTATCTTTTACATAGTCTAAACCAAAGCCCATTAAACTTCTTATGGCGGTTGGTGCAGTATATAAAATATCAACCTTGTATTTATCTACAATATCCCAAAAACGCCCGGCATCAGGCCATGTAGGCACGCCTTCAAACATTAACGATGTTCCTCCTGCACCAAGTGGCCCGTAAACAATGTAACTATGTCCGGTAATCCAACCAATATCTGCTGTACAAAAATGTATTTGTCCGGGCTGGTATTGAAAAACATTTACAAAAGTATAATTAGTCCAAACCATGTAACCAGCAACAGTATGCACTACACCTTTAGGTTTACCGGTTGAGCCGGAAGTATATAAAATAAATAATGGATCTTCTGCATCCAAGGATACAGTCGGAAATGAAACTACACCATTTTTTTCTACTTGTTGCTCGGCATGTTCCATTTCATCTTCCCACCACAAATCGCGACCTTTTAACATAGAAACCGGAGTACGCGTGCGTGTGTAAACAATCACTTTCTTCACGATCTTGTTTCCAATCAACGCATCATCAATTACACTTTTTAGTGGAATATCTTTGTTGCCTCGGTATGCACCATCGCAGGTAATAATGTATTCTGCCTGTGCATCCTCTAAACGATCTGCTATACTTTGTGCCGAGAAGCCACCAAAAATAACAGAATGGACCGCACCAATTCTTGCACAACCCAAAACGGCATAAACCAACTCCGGGACCATGCCCATGTATATACAAACCCTATCGCCCTTTTTTACACCAAGGTTGGTTAACATTTGCGCAACCTGACAAACACGTTTGTGCAATCTGTTATAAGTTACAATTCGAGTGCGCTCTTCAGGATTATTGGGTTCCCATATAATAGCAGGTTCTTCACCTCTTGTAGCCAAATGACGATCGATACAATTCTCGGTAATATTTAACTTACCACCTTTAAACCACTCTACTTTGGGGTCAGTAAAATTCCAATCAAGCACTCTATCCCATTTCTTGTGCCACACAAAATTTTCGGCTACTCCGGCCCAAAACGCCTCCGGATTTTCAATACTTTTTTTATAAACCTCGTTATACTGTTCAAGTTTTTTTATTTGATATGGATATGTCATTCCGGTTATGTTTAATTTTGTGTTACGAATGTAAAAAATATATTGTGAATAGAACTTATATTAGCAACAGTTAAACATAATTAAACATTCAACATCTAATCAAGCATATAATGTGCTTTTTATAAAAATTATGATGAATAGAAGCCAAACTATTTCAGCGCGATTACAAGAGGTATTGTTAGATGGTACATGGATTGCCAACACCAACTTTAAAGCACAAATTACATCAATAGATTGGCAACAAGCAACGCAACAAGTACATCATTTAAATACTATTGCTGCACTTACATTCCATATCAACTACTACTTGTCTGGGCTGTTAAATGCCTTTAAAACAGGCAGGTTGGAAATAAGCGACAAGTACAGTTTTAACCTTTCACCAATCAAATCTCAACTAGATTGGGATACATTGGTTGCTGATTTCTTGAATAATGCACAGCGTTTTGTTGATGTAATTAAACACATGGATGATGCAAAGTTTGACCAACCATTTATTGATGAAAAATACGGAACTGTTCTACGCAATATTGAAGGTGTGATTGAACACAGTTATTATCATTTAGGGCAAGTTGTTTTAGTAAAAAAACTAACTCAGGTAAAATCCTAAAGGCAAGGGTCATTAATAAATAATAATCGTATATGGTTAATACAAACAACAGGCTAACTTATTACGTTTTATATCTTTCCTGCAAAAGTCTAAAAGTTAAATTGATTCGTTCAAAAAAAAATCCCGCCCCGAATACTCGGGGCGGGATTTTCTTTTTTAAGTATTTCTTAGTGGCCGTGTGTGCCATCCGGACCATGAACATGGCCGTGAGATAACTCTTCGCCTGTAGCTTCACGCACTGAAATAACTTCTACATCAAAGTTAAGCTCAACACCTGCCAATGGGTGGTTACCATCTACAGTTACTTGATCGCCTTCAATAGCTGTAACAGTTACAATGTAACGTTGCTCTTCGGTTCCTGCTTCAAATTGCATTCCTGCCTGAACATCTTGTCCGCCAAATGCACTTAACGGAACTTGTTGTACAAACTCATCGTTACGCACACCATATCCTTTTTCGGGAGCAATTTTTAAATTTAATTTTTCACCGGCAGTGCGGCCTTCCAAGCCTTCTTCCATGCCCGGAATTAAATGACCTAAACCTTGAATGTACATCAACGGCTCACGTCCGCTGCTGCTGTCTAATACCGTACCTGCATTATCAGTTAATGTGTAATGAATAGATACTACTTTGTGTGCGCTTACTTGCATAGTTATTTAATTTCTGACCAACGGCCAATTTTACAAAGTGGCAAAGGTGTAATAATGTGCCAAATAAACAAGCATTTTTGGGGTAATGGTTGATAAATTTCCATCACTTACCCTGCTATCCATATGATGTTAGCACTGTTGAGTGTGCTTGAATAAAATCAAAATCACTCCATCAAAAGGTTTGATACTTTCAGGCGTACTGAACTTTTGTTACACCTGCTCATCCAACAAATCTTCTCCTTCGGGTAATTCTAATGCTTTTACGGGTTGTATGGCACTTCCGGCAATTCCTTTTATGGAGCCATACATATCAATGGTATTGGTAATTACTTTTTCAATTTGTTTTTCGCGCTCTTTCCAAATGCGTTGCATGGCTCGTTTTTCGCTATCTAAAGCTACTTTCATTTGCGAGAACCCTTCTACAATCGCTTCTACCTGCATGCGGAAAGTAGTGCTGGTTAAATAATCATACAACAAATGCATTTTATCGCCTTTGTTTTCTTGCGAACTTAAAGCGTTACTCAATTGCACTATCGATTCGCGTAATACCGAACACAAGCCTTTAAATTCTTCAAACGTACAAACCCAAATGCCATCGCGTAATCCCATACGCTCCATATCTGCAGGCATGGCATCAGTTACCAATACACCAACATCTGCTCCTTTTTCGCGTATATCGGCCTTAAACTTTTCAATCCACCCCGACTGAAAATCTTTGGTACGTTTGCTCTCGTAATAAATTTTACCACAGTTTTGTTGCGTGCGGGTATTCACCACCTGAATACAATCACCGCCACGTGCACCTTTTTTTATTTCTTCAATGGTATCCAATGGAAAATGAGAAACCAACCATTCTTCAATGGCCAATTCTTGTACCTCGCCTTGTAATTGCATGCTGCCTTGCTCCTGCTTACGTTTCATTTCTTCAGTTAGTTTCTTTTGATCTTCTAACTGCTTTTGTAATTCTTTAAAACGTAACTCGTTGCGTTCTTCTTCGGCTTTTCGTATTTTATCTTTTTCTGCAAACAACAATTCGTTTAGTTTCTTTTGCGATTCAGCCTCTACCAGTTCGCGCATTTCATCTTTCTCGCGTTTTAGTTTTTCAATTTCAGCTTTGCTTCGGTTAAGTTCTTTTACTTGCTCCGATTTTTCTTTTAACTCATCCTGCAAGGCTTGCAATTGCTCTAATGACTCCTCTTTTACTTTGGCTTTTAACTTTTCTTCAAGTGCCTTACGTTCCTCTTTTAACGTTTTATCCAAACGCTCCTGAAACAATTCGTTTTCTTTTTTCTTTTTGGCCTCAAACTCCTCTTTTGCTTTGTTTAAGCTATCCAACTCCGATTCATATTTTTTCTTTTCAGCAGCCAGCTGAGCATTAAATTTAACCTTTAACTCTTCCTCTAATTTATGGGCTAAAATATCTTCAACATCTATAGGGTTGCCGCAGTTAGGGCAACTAATTTGGTTATTTTGCATATGGTTTATCTACTTTTCGAAATCAAATATAATTAAATCAGTATCCACTTGTATTGGTTGTTAAGTATTGGTGGTTTAGTTCATGGTTTACAGTTCTTTGTTTGGGTTGATAAAGGTGCGCTCACAGAAAACTCAGAATTGCACAGAAGTTTGCTGCGCGAAGGAGTAGCCTATTTGAGTGACCCGAGTACTCGGGTTGTATCGAGAATAGGAGTGTGAAAATAAATTTGCTTTTTAATCTACTTCTCGATACGCCCCGATTTAAAATCGGGACACTCAAAGAGGCTGATACTTCATAATTCGATATTCATTATTCTAAATTTTAGTAAACTTTTCGTTTTTTGAATTTAACCTCTCACTGTTCCTTCATTTCTTCCCTATCAATAACAGCCAATCTTTGTAATGATGAAACTTCAATGGTTAAAAAATCGTACTCCTCGGTTACTTTTCCCGTTATGTGATAACACCCACCACCGGTAAATGGAAACTCACGTGCAACATCCGGAAAATGCACCGTATCAATCCAATGCCCATCGGTATCAATAAATGTCCCGAAATGCATACGCTCACCTTTGTGTGTCTGTGTACGTTTGGTGTTTACCAAATAGCCAACAATACTCACCTCTTGGTTCATGTACTTTTTTAGTTCTTTGGCTTTTAGGGTTGATGGCAATTTATCACGCAGCAACATAAACGGTGAACTTAATGAAAATCCTAACAACTCTATTTCATCAAATGCATCATCAATTGCAGAACCCACTAAGTTTGGTAGCTGAAACGTTTTGTGTATTGGTCTAAATAATTGATTGGATGTATCGTTGTTTTTTACCGGATGAATAAGTGCATGCACCTGCCACAACAATTCCTTTTTGTTTTTTTGCGTAAACCCAAATGCACCAACCCTAATCAGCAAACGTATTTGCTCAATAGATATTGGCACACGTGCTACAAAATCTTCTAAACCTAAAAACGCTCCATGCGCATTTCTTTCCTGAATAATGATGTGCTGTGTTTGTTCGGTTAACTCGGCAATCAACCCTAAACCTAAATAAATAACTTTACCTTTTATTACCGATTCTACATTGCTGCTGTTTACACAAGGCGCACAAATGGTAGCACCGTGCATGCTGGCTTCGTGCACGTATAGCTCGGTTCGGTAAAAACCACCACCGTTATTTAAAGTAGCCACCATATACTCTAAGGGGTAATAGGCTTTTAAATATAGCGCCTGATAACTTTCTACCGCATAACTTGCCGAGTGACCTTTGGCAAAAGCAAAATTGGCAAAGCTTTCAATCTGAGTCCAAATTTCCAAAACCAGTTTTTTATCGTAGCCACGTTGTTCACAATTACTAAAAAACTTTTCGCGCACTACCGAAAACTCGTTACGCTTCTTAAACTTCCAACTCATGCCACGCCTCAAATAATCTGCTTCGGCAAGGGTTAACCCGGCAAACTGATGCGCCACTTTTATTACATCTTCTTGGTACACCATCACACCATAAGTTTCGGCTAAAATATCATACAACTGAGGCAACTTGGCCCTTGCTTGTTCACGTAATTTTTCATTTCTAAAACGCACAATATACTCACGCATCATACCACTTTGCGAAACCCCCGGACGAATAATGGAACTTGCTGCAACCAATCGTAAATAATCATCAGCTCGCAGTTTGGCCAATAACATCCTCATTCCGGGCGACTCTACATAAAAGCAACCAATGGCTTTGGCCTCACGCAAAAGTTCTTTTACTTTTTCATCTTGTTTAAACTTACGTATTTCGTGTATATCAATATCAACACCTTGGTTTTGTTTGATAACAGCCAATGCATCTTTAATTTTACCTAACCCTCGCTGACTCAAAATATCAAATTTAAACAAACCAACATCCTCTGCTTCTATCATGCTAAATTGTGTAGTAGGATAACCTTTTGGGGGTAAAATAGTGGCTGAATAATACGAAATAGGTTCTTCAGAAATTAGAATACCACTGGCATGAATGCTTAAATGACTTGGTTTTCCGGCCAGGTGTTGCGCGTAATAAAACAGTACTTCAGTTAAATTATTTTTATCATACTTGTTGATGTTGGCATATTGCGGTGCTATTTTTTTTAATTGTTGAATTTCATTTGGCGGAAATCCAAATACCTTTCCCAACTCCTGTATCACGGCATCTTTTTGATACGTGCTATATGTGCCTAACAATGCAGCTTTTCCATTTTGTCCAAACCGTTCAAAAATATAACGCGTCATATCGTCCCTATCACGCCACGAAAAATCAATATCAAAATCAGGTGCATTACTTCTGTGTTCATTTATAAATCGTTCAAAATATAAATCAAGTTCCAGCGGATCTACATCTGTAATACCAATTAAATATGCCACCAAACTATTGGCTCCACTGCCTCTGCCCACATGGTAATATTGCTTGCTGCGTGCATAGTTTACAATATCCCAATTAATTAAAAAGTACGAAGCAAAGTTCATTTTTTCAATCACCGCCAATTCCTTTTCCATGCGTTGCAATGCTACATTTTGCTCATTCGTATCAGTGTATCGGTATACCAAACCTTTCATACATTCGCTGCGCAAAAGAGCCATATCGTTAGCCGTACTATTGGTATAAAATTGTTTGTTTTTATTTTTTAGTTTACCGTAATCAAACTGCACGTTACATTGTGCTAAAATATTTTCGGTATTTTGTATGATGTATGGATGAGCAACATAAGTATTCAATAATTCATCCCGCGACAACATCATCTCATTTCCTTTGGCTTGCTCTGTAACCGGAAGTTTACTCAGTAAATTATTGGTATCTATGGCACGTAACAAACGGTGCGTATTAAATTGAATTTTATTGGCAAAAGTTACCTGATGTAAGGCCACCAATTTATCGTTTAGTTTTTGGTAAGGCGATAACACCAACTGCTTTAAATCACCAATAGAAACACCAATAAATTCATGCGCACTTAACGGCCAACCTTTATAACTTGAAAACGGATAAACAATAAAAGCATGATGAAATGGAGGAGCACTATTTTGAAACGGTTGTTGTGCATGTAAATGTTTGCTTAAGTGTTCGTTTAGCTCTTTAAATCCTGCATTATTTTTTGCTAAACCCACGTATTGTTGTTGCACCCCATTTCTAAAATCAATACCTACAACAGCTTTTAAAGGTTTGTTTTGAGTAAGTCGTAATGTTTCTAAAACAGCCGAAGTATTATTGATATCAGTTAACGCAAACGCCCTGTAACCGTTGTTGTAAACGGCAGTTAATAACTCCTTAATGGCATACGTTCCGTAACCAAAACTGTAATATGTATGGCAATTGAGTAACATTTATGGGTTGATAAACAGATGATGAATTACTTTTTTTCTTTACCGCTAAACGGATTAAAATGACTCATTTTAAAACTGGTACCCACAGCACGTGCCACGGCATCATCACCAAAACGTTTACGTATTTTATCCATAGCTAAATACAACTGTACTTGCTCGGGTGTTTGGTCAAATAAATTGTATTGATGACCACCATGCACCAAATGACTAAAACGAATTCCAACAAGCCTAATGAGCATACGTTTTTGGTACAGTTTATCAAACAACTCTTTTACTTTTTCAATTAAAATATGATCCATAGAAGTGTATGGAATACGTGCTTGCATGGTGTAGGTATTAAAATCGGAGTAGCGTATTTTTACCGTAACACAAGCTGTTAGTTTTTGCTCGGAGCGCAATTGGAAGGCTAACTTTTCTGTCATACCAATTAATAAACCGCGTAACATTTTTACGTCAATGGTATCTTGCTCAAAAGTGCGCTCGGTGCTTATCGATTTTCTTTCAGAGTAAGGTTCAACCGGGCTGTTATCAATACCTTGTGCTTTGCGCCAAATTACCGTGCCATTATCACCCAACACTTGTTGCATCAACTCCAAGGGCATTTCTTGTAGTGTTCTAATCCACATTACTCCCATACCGCGTAAAAGTTGGTAGGTTTTATCGCCCACCATGGGTATTTTTTTAATGGATAAAGGCGCTAAAAATTCTTTTTCGGTTCCTAGTAAAATATGCTTTTGTCCGTTTGGTTTGGCCTCGCCTGTTCCTACTTTTGATACCGTTTTGTTGGCCGACATGGCAAACGAAATGGGCAAATTGGTTTCGTTAATAATGCGCTGACGTAACTCGGTAGCCAGCTTGTAACAACCAAAAAACTTATCCATACCGGTTAAGTCCATATAAAACTCATCAATAGATGTTTTTTCGTACAACGGAACCGTTTCTTTAATAATATCTGTAATGATGTTGGAATATTTGCTGTACTCACCCGAATCGCCCCGAACTACAATGGCCTCGGGACAAAGTTGTTTGGCTTGTTTCATGGGCATGGCCGAGTGTATACCAAATGTACGTGCCTCGTAACTGCACGATGCCACTACGCCCCTATCGCTTGTACCACCAACTAAAACAGGTTTACCAATAAGTTTGGGGTTAATTAAACGCTCAACCGACACAAAAAACGAGTCCAAATCTATATGTACAATGTTTCTTGCCATGTGGTGTAAAAATTTTAAAGTTGTTTGGTGCCGATTGGTATGTTTTGCTGCTAATCAAAACCACACCAATCGACAATTAACTTGTAAAAACGAGGCTTTACAAAGGCCAAATCAACTTTGTGTAATCAATCAAAAAAATACGCTTGCAAGTTTACCAACTATTTTAGTATAATTGTGCTAATAATTTTAGCATTTACAGTTATGAGTAAAATATCAAACAATATCAAGCACTTGCGTTCGCTTAAAGGATGGAGTCAGCAACAGTTAGCCGACAAACTAAATATTACCCGCGCACGAATTGGTTCTTATGAAGAAGAAAGAGCTGATCCTCCGGTTGATATTTTGATACGATTAAGCAGCATGTTTCATGTGGCAATTGATGCCTTGGTTAAATGCGATTTGAGTAAAGTTGATTCAACATCGTTAATGAAAGTTGGCCAAAACCGCATATTGTTTCCAATTATGGTTGATGCCAACAACAACGATTTGGTTGAGGTAGTAACCGCTCGTGCATCGGCAGGTTATTTAAACGGTTACAGCGATCCTGAGTATTTTGAAAATTTACCCAACATGAATTTACCTTTTAAAATTGTAGGTAAACACCGTGCGTTTCCTATTAAAGGCGATTCGATGCCACCTCTACAAAATGGCAGTTTTGTGGTGAGTAAATTTGTAGAAAACATAAACGATATTGTGAATGGCAGCACTTATGTACTTATTACCAAAGAAGAAGGTATTGTGTACAAGCGTGTATTTAAAAAGGGTAATGAACTTGAATTACATTCTGACAATAAAAATTACGAACCGTATACCGTTCACATATCTGATGTATTAGAGGTTTGGCAATTTGTGTGCACCTTAAACGTATCTGATAAAAAAGAGGAAGAGTTAAACTTAGAAAGCATTATGAATATGCTAAAAAGTATGCGTGTAGAAATGGAAAGTATCAAACAAAAAATTAAGGTAAATTAAAAATGTTGATACCCAAAATAGTTACACTTAAACCTAAAACACTAGTTGGAATCAACCAACAAATGAGTTTAACCAACAACACAACTGCACAACTTTGGCAAAAGTTTATGCCCATGCGTAAACTTATAAAACAAACGGTGGGCAATGATTTGTATAGTTTACAACAGTACAACGGAGTATTAAGTTTAAGTACATTTTCTCCGGATAATACATTTACTAAATGGGCTGCAGTAGAAGTTGAACATGGCAATGATATACCCGAAAACATGGAAGCTCTAAACCTATCAGGAGGTTTGTATGCCGTGTTTTTATATAAAGGTTTACCTGCTGATTATGCAGCAACATTCCGATATATTTTTGGAACTTGGTTTCCTCAATCGGATTATGAAGTAGATGATAGGCCACACTTTGAAGTGTTGGGCGAAAAATACAGCAATACGTCTCCTGAATCGGAAGAAGAAATTTGGATACCTATAAAGCTAAAGTAATGAATACAGCCAGACTCCAATAGCCGCGCCTAATAATCCGCCAACTATTATACCTACAGATTCGGCAACGCTATACATATACCTATTTTCTTGCAAACTGAAATTAATGGGTATGGTATACTTTACTTTTACCACTTTACCTTGTTGTGTTCCGGGTTTCCATTGTGGCATGCCGTTTATTACGCGTAATGCTTCTGCATCAATGGTGGGACTTACCGATTTTATTACCTTACTATCGGTAACATACCCTGAAGTATCTATTACAAACTGAACAATAACTTTTCCAAAAATGTTCTTATTGAAGTCGGCCTTAGGGTATTTAATGTTTTTATTCAAGTAAACATACATGGCTTCTTGTCCACCCGGATACTCTGGCATTGTTTCTACAAATACAACAACCTTACTTGAATCAATTGGTGTTTGTGCCCAAGAGTAATTAAATACGAGCGCACAAAAAACAAACAGCCATATATATTTACTCGTCATCACTTAAGCGATACGTTTTACTACATTATCCTTCAACTCGTACACTTGTCCGCTTTCGGGGCAAGTAGCTTTACCTTCAGCATCAAATTGCAAACGGTGTCCAAACTCGCTCATCCAACCTAATTGGCGTGCCGGATTACCAACCAATAAAGCATAGGCCGGAACATTTTTAGTAACCACAGCTCCTGCTCCAATAAATGCAAATTCGCCAATATCATGACCACACACAATGGTGGCATTTGCCCCAATGGAAGCTCCTTTGCCCACATGGGTTTTGGCATAGGAACCTCTGCGGTTAACTGCGCTGCGCGGATTGGTTACATTGGTAAATACACAAGATGGACCAAGAAATACATCATCATCACAAGTTACACCGGTATAAATAGATACATTGTTTTGAATCTTTACATTATTTCCCAAAACTACCTCGGGGCTGATCACTACATTTTGACCAATGTTACAGTTCTGGCCAATAACACACTTGCTCATAATGTGCGAGAAGTGCCAAATTTTAGTTCCGTTTCCAATGGTACAACCTTCATCAACAAAGGCTGATTCGTGGGCAAAATAATTATTTTCCATAACATTCAATTTTACGTTAAGTAATACGTTTTTCAAAACTTAGTTTTCAGCCTTATACTGTCGCACAACATGATTTAACTTCTATTCCAACATTTTAACTTGCAACCGAAAACCTACAAAACTATTTTCGCAGCATTATGTACCTAAAAAACAAAATACTAGCCTTTATTTTGTTGTTTTTGTGTGTTCTGGGGATTGATATACAAACAATCGCACAAGACACCATTTATATCCAATTAAAATGGAAACACCAATTTCAGTTTGCCGGGTATTATGCTGCGGTAAATAAAGGATACTTTAAAGACTTTGGATTAAATGTAGCCTTGCGAGAAGGAGGACCAACTACTAAGGTTGTTGATGAAGTTGAAAAAGGAAAATCTCAATATGCCATTTCTTCTTCTGAAATTATTTCGGACTACATATCAGGAAAACCATTAAGTGTTGTTACGGTAATTTTCCAACACTCGCCCTATGTTTTACTTACATCAGCTCAAAGTAACATCAAACGACCATCCGATTTAATTGATAAAAAGGTAATGGCAGCCAATGAGCAAGGATGGACACAAATAAAAGCAATCTTTTTAAAAGAAGGTATAGATCCTACGCTGTTAAAGGTACAACAACACCAATGGGGCTTTGTACATTTACAAAATGGTGAAGCAGATGCCTTGTCGGCCTATAGCTCTTTTGAGCCTTTTATGCTTAAAAAGTTGGGAATTGAATATAACATGATTAAACCGGTTGACTATGGTGTAGATTTTTATGGCGATTTATTATTCAGTTCGGAAGATTACGTCAAAAACAACGAGGAAGAAGTTCAGGCAATAAGAGATGCTATTATCAAGGGTTGGGAATATGCTTTTACTCACAGAGAAGAAATGGCTGATTACATTCTTACACTTCCGGGAGTAAAAGAAAGAGGGATTGACAAACAAATTTTGTTAAATGAAGCAAGGGAATTATACCAACTCACTCAACCCGATTTAATAGCCATCGGACACATGAATATTGGCAGGTGGCAAGCTATTTTAAATACTTACAAAGAATTAGGTCTGGCTCCCGCAAATACAACATTAGGTAATTTTGTTTTCACACCTACGCCTGACGAGTACCGATACAAGTTCAGAAATGCATTTTATATCAGTTTGGCTTTATTAGTCTCTATTCTGTTTATATTAGCATACAACTACCAACTAAAAAAAGAAGTACAAAAACAAACTCAAAAAATACAAGCCACAACAGATGAACTGATGCTAAGCAATGCTGAGCTGGAGAAGTTTGCTTACGTTGCTTCTCACAATCTAAGAGCTCCGGTCGTAAATATTATTAGTTTATTATCATTGTACAACCGTGAAAATCCGTCATCTAATGACAACTCATACATTATTGAAAAATTAGATACCACTACTAAAAATTTACACAATACACTGAAAGATTTAATTCAGGTTGTTTCCAGCAAATCAGTAGGAATTGACACCCAAGACTTGAATATTGAAAAAGTTTATGAGGAAGTTAAAGAATCTATCTGTGAATTGATTAGTAACACTGAAACGACCATTTACACTCATTTTGAAGTAAAAAACATTTATTACAGCCATAAAGTACTTACCAGTATTTTAATCAACTTGTTAACTAACTCCATTAAGTATAGACGTGCCGAAGTTCCGGCACTTATAGAAGTATCAACCCGATTAAAAAATGGCATAGTTGAGCTTCGGGTATCCGATAACGGTATGGGCATCAATTTAAAAAAGCATGGAGAAAAATTGTTTGGTCTTTTTCAACGTTTTAATCCAAGTATTGAAGGATCAGGAATTGGCTTACACATTGTAAAAAAGCAAGTTGAGGCTCTTGGCGGAGAAATTAAAGTAGAAAGTACTATTAATATTGGAACTACTTTTTATATTTACATCAAATCTTTACCAAAAACTTAACCTAATGAATATACTTTTAATAGATGATGATGAGGTAACTAATTACATTAATAAGCGTATTTTTAGTGTGGCTTATCCAAACTCCAACATTGCTATTGCATGTAATGGAGCAGACGCTTTAAGTATGATTGAAAGCAATTTAAACAACTCAGGACCAATATTTAATTTGGTTTTAGTTGATATTAGTATGCCCGATATGGATGGATGGGAATTTATTGATGCTGTTTCGGATGCTAAATACGCCTTACAACATCAAGGAAGTTTTTTTATGCTTACTTCATCTGTTTTTGATGATGATATTGTTAAAGCCCAGAGTAAACCTATTATTAAAAAGTTTTTTTCTAAACCACTCGATACACAAAAGATAAAAGAAATGGTGGAGCTACACGCGTAGTTCCACCATTTCAGTTTTTAAAGTATTGCAAAAAACTTCAGTTTGCGTTAATCATTAGTTTCCAACTATTTTGTTGTACCCGGGTTGATGTACTTAACACATAAACCCCTGGAGTTAAATAATGAACATCAATACTTAATAATCCATTAATTACTTGTGTTTTTAAATTCATCCGCTCGCCTTTTAAGTTAGTTAAAAACACATCATTAAAATCTAAATTAGGTAGTACAATACTTTTATTATGTACATCGTAGATAGGTGTAAAATCGATTTCTTTCACTTGCTCTAAGCTAACCACTTTGCTGTAATCAAACTTACCATTATAATCAACCTGCTTAATACGATAGTAGGTCATCGGCTCTTCATCCATAAATTGGTATTTGTTTACAACAGCTTGATTTCCGCCCCCCTTTACTTTACCTGCCAATACCCAATCAAAGCCATTGATACTTTTTTCTATTTCAAAAAAACTATTATTAATTTCTGTTAAAGTTGTCCAACTCACTTCTACAGTTCCCTTGGTAATTCTTTTAGCAAATACATCTCCCCATTTTACAGGTAACACAGTTGCTGAAAATGTTCTTGCATAAATAAAATCTCCACTACTTGAATTATTGCCGTTAGACGCATTAATAGTAACGTAAAATACCGGACTCGCACTAATTGTATTTGGGGTAGTGTACTGAAACTGCCATGTTTTGGTACCACCTGGTGCCGAGGTTCCGGTTGCATCATGCATCAAGTAAGTTCTATTGGGTCCGGTTGTACTTGATACTTGTGTTTCACTACTTGATGCAATTAATGTGCCTATACTTGCCGATGAGCTATTGGCTCCTGATGGTAAAACACACAATTGAAAACCAAACTTACTTCTACCGGATTGACTAAAACCAAGCTCAAAGGTGTAAGTTGTATTTGGTTGTAATGCAGATAATGAAGTACTGGTTGTTAGTGTAATGTTATTAAATGCTCCACCACCATTTAATGTTGTTCCACTGTGGCAAGCCGTACAATTTGATTCCCCCGGTGCATTGGTGTGTGCGCTCGGTGGATTTACTGTATATGATATTACCGAAATAGTAACCAACATCAACCCGCTAACCACAATTAGTCTAAGTAATTTTGTTTTCATGTTTAATTTTTATCTACGTATATGAGGGTTGAAAAGTTTAAAACTAACATTTATCATGTTTTGTGGAAACATTTTTATTTGACCAAAAATTTTATATCGTATATTTGCGATATATATATTTAAAGTATGGCACTAAACAAAAAAGGGGAGTTTTTAGCAGATGAAATATCCATCTCTGATTTTGCACGAACCCTCGGACATCCGGCTCGTATCGCTATTTTAAAAACCTTAGCCGAACGCGAGGAATGTATTTGTGGTGAAATTGTAGAAATGATGCCATTGGCGCAGTCAACTGTCTCACAACATTTGAAAGAATTAAAAAACATGGGGCTTATTCAAGGCACATTAAACGGACCAAAATCATGTTATTGTATCAACTGGGAAAAACTTGAAGCATACATGAATCAATTTAACAACCTAACCAAGGAGTTACTAAGTAAGAAACCAGCAGCAATGTGCTGCAAATAAATAAAGTTATGAAATTATCTGAAGTAAAAAATGCATTACAAAATTTAAATGAAGTTACATTTAAATTGCCAAACGGCTTACTTGTTCCTGCTCACTTTCATGTTACAGAAATAGGGATTATTACAAAACAATTTATTGATTGTGGTGGTACAGTAAGAAACGAACAAGTAGTTAATTTTCAGTTATGGGAAGCCAACGATTTCGACCACCGCCTGGCACCTCAAAAACTAACTAAAATTATTGATCTATCAGAACGCGTATTACGTTTACCTGATGCAGAAGTAGAGGTAGAATATCAAGCGGATACCATTGGTAAATATGGATTATATTTTAATGCAACTGCCGGTTACTTTGAATTAACTGCTAAAACAACTAACTGTTTGGCGCAAGATAAATGCGGTATTCCGCCCGAAAAATTGAAAGTAAATTTAGGGAGTTTAATCCCTACAGATAGTAGTAATGCTTGTTGCACTCCAGGTGGCGGTTGTTGCTAATTAACCTAACATATCAACAATGAATGAAACAGAAGTAATACTTGAGCTATGGCTTGAGTCGCGCACCCGATTAACCAATCAATTTGGGCAATTAACCAATAACGATTTGTTAAAAAGATTACATCCTCAATCAAACTGTATTGGCTTTTTGTTAAAACATATTGGTGAAGTGGAACAGCTTTTTGCACGTAATGTTTTTGGCTTAAACATTAAAGGTTCAATTGAGACATTAGGGATAGGCAAAGACAAAGGTCAATACACAGATTTGCAACAATTATTAGATTATTTGGATGAATCTAAAGTGTATTTGGAACAAGCAATAAGCAATGTTCAACCTGAAGAGTGGAACGAGGAAATTACAACCAAAGAGTTTGGCACAAGAACCAAAGCGCAGGCCGTTGGTCGTATTACATCGCTCACTGCCTACCATGCCGGACAAATTGGTATTATTTTAAAGTACGGAATAATTTTAAAAAACAACCCATGAACAAACGCCTTTCATTTTTAGATAGCTACCTCACCTTATGGATTTTTTTAGCCATGATATTGGGTGTAGCCATTGGATATTTTATTCCTGAATCCGCTAACTATATCAACACGTTTAGCAGTGGTACAACCAATATACCAATTGCCATTGGTTTAATTTTAATGATGTATCCGCCTTTGGTTAAAGTTGATTATGGCAAGATGCGCGAAGTATTTTCTAATAAAAAAGTACTGACCTTATCGCTTATATTAAACTGGATAATTGGCCCGGTTTTGATGTTTGCGTTAGCGCTTATTTTTTTAGGTGATTATCCCGAGTACCGAAATGGCCTTATTTTAATTGGCCTTGCCAGGTGTATTGCTATGGTAATTGTTTGGAATGATTTAGCAGACGGCAACCGTGAATATGCAGCCGGATTGGTGGCTCTTAATAGTATTTTCCAAATCTTGTTTTTTAGTTTGTATGCTTATTTATTCTTAATGGTTCTGCCTCCATTGTTTGGTTTTAAAGGCATGGAAGTAAACATTACTATTGGCCAAATAGCTGAAAGTGTTGGCATTTACCTGGGTATTCCTTTCGCACTTGGTTTAATAAGTCGTTATGGTATAACTGCACTAAAAGGCGATGAGTGGTTAAGGTATAAATTTATTCCCAAAATATCTCCTATTACTTTAATTGCATTGCTATTTACTATTGTATTAATGTTTAGCCTAAAAGGCGAAACCATCGTGCAAATTCCGTTTGATGTATTGCGCATTGCCTTACCATTAGTTGTTTATTTTGGGGTGATGTTTGTAATAAGTTTCGCGTTAAGTAAATACTTAGGCAGCGATTACAGCAAGTCTACCTCCATTGCATTTACTGCATCAGGCAATAATTTCGAGCTGGCAATTGCAGTTGCTATCGCAGTTTTTGGTATGAATAGCGGTGAAGCCTTCACAGGAGTTATTGGACCTTTAGTTGAGGTACCGGCTCTTATACTTCTGGTGCAATATGCACTAAAAAAACGTTCATCATTTAAAACCCAAACCAAATAAACATATGTTCACAAACATTCAATCTTTTTGCGATAATTTAACTCCTCGCTTTACTGAAATTAGTGAAGAAAGGAAGTCACTTTTACAAAAAATAAGTCATTACATCCAAGCCCAAAAAGACAACAACCAACCCATAAATTTGGTTTATGTATGCACACACAACTCGCGCAGGAGCCACTTTGGCCAGGTATGGGCAGCTGTTGCAGCTAACTATTTTGGGGTTGATAACGTACATACATTTTCGGGTGGAACAGAAGCTACCGCTTTTAATCCCAATGCCATAAACGCACTTCGTAAAATTGGGTTTGAAATTACGGATGACGGACAACCCATCAACCCAACCTACACCGTAAAATTTGCGGATGATGCCTACACCACATGTTTTTCTAAAGTGTATAATCACCCAACAAATCCTCAGCAACATTTTGCAGCGATTATGACGTGCAGTGATGCCGAACAAAATTGCCCATTTATTCCGGGTGTAGATTTACGAATTGGCACTACCTACAACGACCCTAAAGCGTTTGATAATACTCCGCAACAAGATGCAGCTTACACCGAACGTACTACGCAAATTGCGTTGGAGTGTTTGTACGTGTTTTCGTTGGTGAAGTAATAGTTTTCAATACCGTCAAACGCATTTCGCGTCAGCACGGTTATGCGTTTATAGAGGTCTGACGCTTTTAAGCGTACTGACCTCTACTACCTCACTTACTGTATAACAGCTATTTGTAACCTCCTTCCAAATAGTGGGAATTATGTGCAATAATCAGGTTCGCTTTTTGGGTAATTCAATTAACTTTGCGCTTTCATTACATCCATCCAAACGACTACATAAAATGATTCATTTTTTTGTAAACCAAAACAATACGGTATACGCAGTTCAATCACAAAGTGAAATTTCAACCGAGGATACGCAGAAATTAAATTGGCTTTTTGGCGGTGCCCGCAAACTTGATGAATCGGTTTTAACCGATTTTTTTGTTGGTCCTCGAGCTGCCATGGTTACCCCATGGAGCACCAATGCGGTTGAAATCACCCAAAACATGGGCATTAGCGGTATTATTCGTATGGAGGAGTTTGAAAAAGTAGCAGCAGATTTTACGGATTTCGATCCTATGTTGTCTCAAAAATACTCCGAGTTGAATCAGGATATTTATACTATAAACATCAAACCTGAGCCTATTTTAGAAATTACCGATATTGAGGCGTACAATAAGTCGGAAGGTTTAGCTTTAAGTAGCGAAGAGGTGGAATACCTGAACAACTTAGCTGTTAAAATTGGTCGCAAACTTACCGACTCTGAAATATTTGCTTTCTCGCAAGCCAACTCAGAGCATTGCCGCCATAAAATTTTTAACGGAACTTTTGTGGTGGATGGCCAAGAGAAACCAACTTCATTATTCAAACTCATCAAAAAAACATCAGAGACAAATCCTAACGATATTGTTTCTGCATACAAAGACAACGTTGCCTTTTTAAAAGGTCCTAAGGTTACACAATTTGCTCCTAAAAGCGCTGACAAACCTGATTTTTACGAAGAAAAAGAATTTGATTCGGTACTGTCATTAAAAGCGGAAACACATAATTTCCCAACTACGGTTGAGCCATTTAATGGAGCAGCAACAGGTTCGGGAGGAGAAATTCGCGATCGTTTAGCCGGTGGACAAGGTTCTTTGCCATTGGCCGGAACTGCGGTTTACATGACTTCCTATTCTCGTTTAGAAAATGGAAGAACTTGGGAAAATGGCATGGCCGAAAGACCTTGGTTGTATCAAACTCCAATGGATATTTTAATCAAAGCATCTAACGGTGCTTCTGATTTTGGAAATAAGTTTGGTCAGCCACTCATTACAGGTTCTGTGCTCACATTCGAGCATCAGGAAAATAACCGTAAAATAGGTTACGACAAAGTAATTATGCAAGCCGGTGGTATTGGTTATGGCAAGTTAAATCAAGCCATTAAACAAACGCCTAAAGTCGGTGATAAAATCGTCATTTTAGGTGGAGAAAACTACCGTATTGGTATGGGTGGAGCTGCGGTTTCATCTGCCGATACCGGAGCATTTGGTTCTGGTATTGAATTGAATGCCATTCAACGCTCAAACCCAGAAATGCAAAAACGCGCTGCCAATGCCATCAGAGGTTTGGTTGAAAGCGATAACAATCCTATTGTTTCTATTCACGATCATGGTGCAGGCGGTCACTTAAACTGTTTATCAGAATTGGTAGAAGCCACAGGTGGCTTAATTGACATGGATAAATTACCGGTGGGAGATCCAACTTTATCGGCCAAAGAAATTATTGGAAACGAATCGCAAGAGCGTATGGGCTTGGTGATTGGCGAAAAAGATATGGAAACCTTGCAACGTATTGCCGACCGTGAACGCTCTCCTATGTATGCAGTGGGTGATGTTACAGGCGATCATCGTTTTACTTTCCAATCAAACACTACCGGAGAAAAACCAATGGACTATGCCTTGGAAGATTTCTTTGGAAGTTCGCCTAAAACCATCATGACGGATAAAACGGTTGAAGTAAATTATGCTGATTTAACTTACTCAACCCAACATATACCAACCTACTTAAACCAAGTATTGCAATTGGAAGCAGTAGCTTGTAAAGACTGGTTAACTAACAAAGTGGATCGTTGTGTGGGCGGACGTGTTGCTAAACAACAATGTACCGGTCCTTTGCAATTACCTTTGAACAATGTGGGCGTAATGGCTTTAGATTTTAAAGGTAAAGAAGGTATTGCAACTACTATTGGCCACTCACCTGTTTCTGCTTTGGTTAATCCGGTTGCTGCCTCGCGTACTGCTATTGCAGAGTCGTTATCAAACTTAGTTTGGGCTCCACTAAAAGATGGTTTACGTTCGGTGTCGTTATCGGCAAACTGGATGTGGCCATGCAAAAACGAAGGCGAAGATGCTCGTTTGTACGAAGCGGTAAAAGGTTGTTCAGATTTTGCAATTGAGCTAGGAATCAATATTCCAACCGGAAAAGATTCCTTATCGATGAAACAAAAATACCCGAACGATGAAGTGATTGCTCCGGGTACGGTTATCATCTCTGCAGCCGGAAATTGTAACAACATTAACCAAGTAGTTGAGCCTGTTTTAAAACGTAATGGTGGAAATATATACTACATTAACTTATCTCAAGATACCTTTAAATTAGGTGGTTCATCATTTGCACAAATTTTAAATAAAGTAGGTACCGAGGTTCCAACCATAAGCAATGCCGAGTACTTTAAAAATGCATTTAATACCTTACAAAATTTAATAAAAGCCGGAAAAATTAAAGCCGGACACGATGTGGGAAGCGGTGGTTTAATTACCACCTTATTAGAAATGTGTTTTGCTGATGTAAACCTTGGTGCAAACTTTGATTTATCGGCTTTAAAAGAAAACGATACTGTTAAAGTTTTGTTTAACGAAAACATTGCTGTGGTGTTCCAAGCCGATGCAAGTGTGGAAGCGGAATTTGCTAAAAACGGAATTGAAATATTTAATATCGGAAATGTGGTTGAAGGCAATACCGTAACCATAAAAAACAATGCTGATGTATTTAATTTTGATGTAACTGCAACGCGCGATACATGGTACAAAACTTCATTCTTGTTAGATTCAAAACAAACTAAAAACGGACAAGCACTAGTTCGTTTTGATAACTATAAAAATCAACCATTACAGTTTACTTTCCCTGCACATTTTACGGGGAAAAAACCAAGTGTTGATGCAAGTAAACCTCGCCCTAAAGCGGCAATTATTCGTGAAAAAGGAAGTAACTCAGAGCGTGAAATGGCTAACGCCATGTACTTAGCCGGTTTTGATGTGAAAGATGTGCACATGACGGATTTAATTTCGGGAAGAGAAACCTTAGAAGACATTCAGTTTATTGGTGCAGTAGGTGGCTTCTCTAACTCAGATGTATTAGGTTCGGCTAAAGGTTGGGCAGGTGCATTTTTATACAACGAAAAAGCAAACACGGCATTAAAGAATTTTTTTAAGCGTGAAGATACTTTATCGGTTGGTATTTGCAACGGCTGCCAGTTGTTAATGGAATTAGAGTTGATTAACCCTGAGCATGAAATACACGGTAAAATGCATCACAATGTCTCGCAAAAACACGAGAGTATTTTTACCTCAGTAAAAGTTCAGAAAAACAACTCAGTAATGCTTTCTACTTTAGAAGGCTCAACGTTAGGCGTTTGGGTATCGCATGGTGAAGGTAAATTTAACTTACCTTATGTTGAAGAGCAATACAACATTGTAGCTAAATATGGTTACGACAGTTACCCGGCAAACCCTAATGGCTCTGACTTTAACACGGCCATGATGTGCGATAAAACAGGCAGACATTTGGTAATGATGCCGCACATTGAGCGCAGTACTTTCCCTTGGAATTGGGCACATTATCCGGAACGTAACGATGAAGTTTCTCCATGGATGGAGGCATTTGTAAATGCAAGATTGTGGATTGAGAATAAGAAATAAGTTTTACTTCTCTTACATACAAAACGGACGCTATTTTGATAGCGTCCGTTTTTTGTTGGTTTGAATTATTGTTTAGAATATAAAAATTGAATTTGAACGTGGGATTGTATGTTTGACAACACCTTCGAATTGATTGCAGTCCTGAGTTTTTTCTTTCGCACTTTTTTTAGAAAAAAGTACTGCAAAAAATCAAACGATTTAATGGCGCTTCATCACCAAAACGCACAAAGCCAGTAGCCCCATGGCCATTGGTGATTCCACCCGCAAAAAGGCGGCCCCGCCAAATCGTTTAAAACCCACCGCACGTTGAATCATTCAAACAGGGTACAACATAAAATATGCATCAATTGGTTAAAATCTAAATCAATAAATTATGCATGAATGATTCTGGTGCGGTGGGCGTCCACGAATGGTGTGAAATCCGACTGATTCGGGCAAAGGGGCGGTTGGCCTTGTGTGAGGAATCAGGTCGGATTTGGCATTCGTGGTGGGCTTTTTGGTTACTTTTTGCCCACACAAAAAGTAACGAAAATAATAATACTATAATTAGGTTATACCATTCAAACCCTTACAAACATCATATTTTACTAAAAAGCCAATGCTTTCCTTTGTGCTATGTTAATGCACAATATCATGTTTGCCATCGTGCTGTTGCACTTATTAGGCGGTTTAGCTTGGGTTATTTATAAAATAGAATTTAAGCAACACAAAAAAAACGATTAGTCAGGCGTGCCTTCATTTATCAAAAACTTAACATTGAATAATGTTTTTAAGCCATATTTTCGCCATTAGTTATGAGTAAAGAAAACAAAATAGCACAATTTAACCCAAACGATATTGGGAGTGCCGATAACAATATTTTTGGTTTACCATTTGAACCGGCTGATGCAGCATTGGTTATTATTCCTGTGCCTTGGGAGGTTACCGTATCATACAGTGCAGGCACGGCTGATGGACCTGAAGCGGTTTATGATGCATCATACCAAGTAGATTTATACGACCCATTTGTAGCAGATGCATGGAAGCTGGGAATTGCCATGCAACCGGTAAGTAAAAAAATAAAATCAACCAGCAACAAGTTGCGTAAAAAAGCCGAGAAGTATATAGATATGTATGCTGAAGGTAAAACTGCCGAGAAAAATGCAACCATGAAATCCATTAAAAAGGAAGTGGATGAAGCTTGCAAAGACCTGAACAAATGGGTGAAAAAAGAAGCTTTAAAACAAATGAATAAAGGTAAGGTTGTGGCACTTTTAGGTGGCGACCACAGCACTCCACTTGGTTTGATGCAAGCGTTGGCCGAGAAGCACGAGAGCTTTGGCATTTTACAAATTGATGCCCATGCTGATTTACGTGATGCGTATGAAGGGTTTGAGTTTTCTCATGCTTCCATCATGTTTAATGCGTTAAAAATAGAGCAAGTAAGCAAGTTGGTGCAAGTGGGTATCAGAGATTATTGCCAGGATGAAAAAGACATCATCGATTCTTCTAAAAGAGTGGAAACTTTTTTCGACAGCGATATCAAAACACAACAATACGAAGGCAAATCGTGGAGTAAAATATGTGACGATATTATAGGCTCTTTACCTAAAAAAGTATACTTAAGTATTGATATTGATGGATTAGATCCAAAACTTTGTCCAAACACAGGTACTCCGGTTCCGGGTGGTTTTGAGTTTGAACAAGTGGTTTATTTAATTAAAAAGTTAGTTGAGGCTAAAAAACAAATCATTGCATTTGATATTAACGAAGTTGCTCCGGGTAAAGACGAATGGGATGCCAATGTAGGTGCGCGTTTGTTGTACAAAGTAAGTAACATGTGTTTGGTATCAAACGGAGTAAAAGCATAATCAATACAACATCATTTTTAAAACGGCTGATACGCAAGTGTCGGCCGTTTTTGTTTAGTTGATTCAATACATCAATTGGCTTTTAATTCAGGGCAATTTTTATTTACTTCGGCAATTACTATTGCAAATGTTCGTTTAGTTGATATGATGAGGTTATATATTTTGTTGATTTTAATTTTACCAATAACGGTATACGCACAGATTGAAATTACGGAAGAGGAAAAATCGCTTTTGGATAGTTTGTACATTAGTGAAACCGAGGATATAAAAGGGCCAGACAAGGTATTGCACGCAGAACCTATTTTTATTGATTTAATACGAGACTTAGGTGCACGTAAAGGTGAGCGTGAATGGAATGTGGGTCTTGGCATGACAGACAAAAACAGGTTTGACGAATATACCACACTAGTAGAGTACGAATGGGCTCCAATTAATCGTTTAGGGTTAGAAGTTGAACTGCCATTTAGTTGGTACTATCCATCAAGTCCTGAGTATAGAAATACCACCATACCTGCAAGTAAATTAAATGGCATTAAAACAGCCATTCAATATTCTTTTTATGTTTCGGAAAAACGCAGTTTATCACTGGCCATTGGTTATATTAACGAAGTTACTTTAACATCATTTAATCAGTACAATAAAGAGCGCATTGTTAACGGCAACAAATACAACCCATTTTTTGTAGCAGCAAAACGTTGGACGGATAATTTGCACACCCTATTATATACTGGTCCGGTTATAGAAAAACACATTAATGCACCATCACAAGTCACATACCAAGTTAATAGTAACTTCCACTACATGATTAGTGGTACAAGAAACTTTATTGGGGTTGAGTTTAATAAATCAATATTTAAAAATGATTTTGACATGACCATCAGACCTCAAATGCGACTTGCAATAAGTAATAATTTGATGGTAGGCATTGTAACTGGAGTACCCATTAAAAGAGAACTGGAGCGCTTTAGTACATTTATTCGTTTAATTTACGAGCCTAAACACAAAGCATAAACTCAACGCAACTTACCTTGTATACATTTATTGCTAATTGCTTACATTTACATCGAACATCACACAAGAAATATGAATAAATTTATACTTAGCCTATTGAGTTTAACTTTTGCTGCTGCATTTTTTCATTCTTCATGCCAAAAAACAGCATTACAATACAACGATACGTTAACTTATGAAATGCAATTATTGCAACGTGTTTACCAAAACTGTAATATCGATTCTCCTGATTGTGCCCACATTTCTTACAGTTATCCATTGTTTACCTCACCACAACCTTTGGCAGATAGTTTAAACAATTTGGTGCTTACTATTTTTGGTGTTACAAAAAGTTCAAACTTAGAAAAGTCACAATACACTTTTATGGCCGAGTACGAAAAGTTTATAAAAGAGTTTAAAGACAGCGAGCAGAGCTGGTACAGCCAAACCAATATCAGTGTGCCTTTTCAAAGCAATAAAGTAGTATGCTTAAGTGTTGAAATGGACGATTATACAGGCGGTGCGCATGGTATGTATTCTACTATTTATAGCAACTACTATAAACCGAAAAACGAAATTTTAACGCTGCAAAAATTATTTAACGATAGTAGTTTGAGTAGATTATTAAGTTTGGCTGAAGCCGATTTTAGAACAGCAAGTGAACTACCCGTAAATGCTGATTTGGATGAGGCCGGATACTGGTTTAAAGACAACAAGTTTCACTTAAACGATAACTTTATTATTACCAACGAGGGTATAACTTGGTTATTTAATCCATATGAGGTTGCTTCATACGCTCAAGGTACAATTGAGTTAACTATGAACAAAGATGAGTTATTACCTTTGTTGAACCCAACTTACACAGACCTTTGGGAATAAAATGACAATTCTTTTATTTTAAATTTGCTTATGTTGTATATCTTGTGCATTCAAATAGATTATCCCTTAAAATAAATGAACCAAAAGCAACAAGTTAAATTTGTCCCTAAACATAAGTCACCATTTTTTGCAGTATTAAAGAGTAGAGTAGATAACTACTTTAAAGAAAACGGAATTAGTAAGCATGCCAATGCCACCATGGTAACAAAAACTATTGTTTTGCTGAGTGGTTCTATTTTGCCTTTTGTTGCATTACTTTACTTCACGCCATCACTAGGTTTATCCATGTTATTATGGTTTATCATGGGATTGAGTTTGGCTGGCATTGGGATGAGTGTAATGCACGATGCAAATCATGGTGCTTATTCATCAAACAAAACTGTTAATTTTTTAATGGGCCACACCTTAAACCTGGTTGGAGGAAGTGTTTTTAACTGGAAACTACAACACAACATTTTACATCATACCTACACCAATATTACACACATTGATGAAGACATTGATGACCGTTTAGTGTTAAAGTTTTCACCTCACACCAAAACAAAATGGTTTCATAAATTTCAGTGGTTGTATGCCATGTTTTTCTATGGCTTACTCACTTTTTATTGGGTATTGGCTAAAGATTTTGTGCAGTATGCACAATTTACGAAAAGTGGTGTGAATCCTGGCAGCGAAAGCGAAAACCGTAACACGCTTATCAAAATTATTTTGATAAAAGTATTTTACTTCTTGGCAGTAATTGTAATGCCAATTGTAGTGTTTAACATTCCGGTTTTACAAATACTAAGTGGCTTTTTGTTGATGCATTTTGTGGCTGGTATTATTTTAACCACAGTTTTTCAATTGGCACATACATTGGAGCAAACTGCACATCCAATGCCGATTGATGGCATAATAGAAAACGATTGGGCAATACATCAATTAAATACTACAGTAAACTTTAGCCGCAACAGCAAGTTGTTAAGTTGGTATATTGGCGGATTAAACTTTCAGGTAGAGCATCATTTGTTCCCAAAAATTAGTCATGTACACTACCCTGCCCTTTCGCATATTGTAAAAAAAACTGCCGAAGAACATGGCATCCCTTACCTAGAAAACGAATCATTGTACAGTGCTTTACAATCTCATTTTAGGTATATGCGCGAGATTGGTTCATTACCAAATCCAAATACGGCTATTAATTAAAACCTTGATTAAACATAAATAAAAACGGCTGTTTCAACTAGTTGAAACAGCCGTTTTAGTATCTGATATATTTGATTAGTGTTGTTCGCCCATGGCTACAATTCCTTGCTCCATGCGGTATGCACCACTTTCTAATTTGCTACGTATTGCACCAAATGCATTGATGGTTTCTTCCACATCAGCCAAAGTATGCACCGCTGTTGGAATTAAACGCAATAAAATCATGCCTTTAGGAATAACAGGATAAACCACCACAGAGCAGAAAATACCGAAGTTTTCACGTAAATCGTGCACCACGCCTGTTGCTTCTCCTACTGTACCTTTCATCATTACCGGAGTAACCATGGTGTTGGTGTGGCCAATATCAAATCCTTTTTCTTTTAATCCACCTTGTAAAGCACGAACAATAGTCCAAAGTTGCTCTTTGTATTCAGGGTGATTACGAATTAACTCTAAACGTTTTAATGCACCTTTTACAATTGGCATAGGTACACTCTTAGCATAAATTTGAGAGCGTAAGTTGTAACGTAAGTATTTAATTACTTCTTTTTTAGCAGCAACAAAACCACCAATTAAAGCCATACTTTTTGCAAACGTACCGAAGTAAATATCTATACCATCGTTGCAATCTTGCTCGAAACCAATTCCTCTTCCGCCTTTACCTATCGAACCAAAACCATGTGCATCATCCACAAATAAACGGAAGTCGAATTTTTTCTTCAACTCAACAATTTCGGCTACGTTTCCTTGCGAACCCGTCATACCAAAAACACCTTCGGTAATTACCAAAATACCACCACCGGTTTCGTCAGTTATTTTTTTAGCACGTGCTAATTGTGTTTCTAAACTTGCGGCATCGTTATGTTTGTATAAAAAGCGTTTGCCCATGTGTAAGCGCACACCATCTACAATACAAGCATGGCTTTCGGCATCGTATACAATTACATCATGTCTATCAACCAAAGCATCAATAGCACTTACCATACCTTGGTATCCGTAGTTTAACAATACGGCATCTTCTTTTCCAACAAACTCAGCTAGTTCTTTATCTAATTGCTCATGAAAAACAGAGTTACCACTCATCATCCTTGCACCCATTGGGTAAGCTAAACCAAATTCGGCAGCAGCTTCAGCATCAGCCTTACGCACTTCCGGGTGATTGGCTAAACCCAAATAGTTGTTTAAACTCCAGTTTAACATTGGCTTACCACGGAATGTCATACGTGGACCAATAGCTCCTTCTAAACGAGGAAACATATAATAGCCGTAAGCATCATCGGCATGTTGTCCTAATGGACCTGCTTTTTTCTGTAATTTTTCGAAAATATCCATGTTAACTTTATGATAACTTGCGGCAAATGTACATTTAAGAGCGATATTTTATAGAGAATTTTTATCAATACAACTTTCTCATAAAAATTCCTTACTATGCTTATAACAAAAGTCTGAACTGCACCCGTAAATCGGTTAGTGTATTGCCGTTAATTTGCTCTAAACCACTGCTAATTGTACTAATATTACTATAACGGGTTTGGCTGTATTTAAACCACAACTCTAGTTTACGATTTACCTTTACCCTTGCCACCACATAATACCTTACCCCACTATTTTGATACAAAGGCACTGCATACTGATACAATACATCATTCTCGGCAGCATATACACGGGCATTGTAATCATCAACAGTAAAGTATGCCATACGTAAAATCAAAGTCACTTTTTTGCGCGGAAGACTCATATTTAAATCCTGCAACAACAGTGTTCCGGTTTGATTTTTATAAATAGCATCACTAAAAGTTACCACCTCAAACCTACTTTTTGCACTTAAATTTAAACCTACTTTGTATTGCGCATTAAACCTATAAACACTTCTGGTTTGTGCGCTGATATAATCTACCCGATCGTTGTTGTTACTTTGGTTACGACCTTTTATTTCTTGTCTGAACCTGATATAAAACTGTGCAGTTCGAGATGGAATGTATTGTAATTCGGTTAAAAAATCGAAGCCCCGGCTTGGGCCATCAACCAAATAACGCAGCCATTTACTTTCATAAAAATCTAAATAAGAATTAAGCAACCATTTGCGGGTAATGCGTAAAGATGCTCCGGTATAAACTCCTTGTTCGTTTCGGGTATCACTGTTTTCTGCAAAAGAATTGACAAAAGTGGTTTGATAATTTTTTGCAAAATTTCGGTACAACATCACCACATCCAAATTGGCATCAAGCGAAATTAACATGCCTGATGTAATAGCAAATGCATTGTTTGAGCTGCGCGAACCTTCACCAAAAAAGTTAAAATTACGCCATTGTAAATTGTAATCAATGCCGGTATTACCCAAATCTGTTCCACTAAAATTATACAGCTGATAGGGTTTATCTCCCGGTAAAAAAGCAATATTATAATTGGTTTGAACATGTGTTAAACCTATATGTCCTCTTTTTAAAATTACACGTGCATTACCTCCATAAATGGTTTGAAAAACATTTTGTCGTTTGCTCACTTCACTTGTGGTGCGGTGCAAACCAGTTAAACTTACACTGCTAAAAATATCATCGCCTTGTAACGTATCGTTGGCATTAAAGTTTGTGCTGATGTATTTGCCACTACCAAATAAAACAACTTGCCATTTATCTTTTGCTAGAGTTACAGCCGCTCCGCGCAAAAATTCATTTTCGTTTAACGATCTAAATGGCCTGATGGGTAAATAACTTCTGCGAACATTCATAACAAAAGCACTTTTACGCGCTGCTAATCCAGAGCCAAAAGTTAACCCTTGACCAAAGTTTACTTGATAATCGCCCACCGCAATTGTTTTAACAATAGACTTACGAGGCCTATAATAAAAATGTAACGAGTTAAAATCAAATCCATACGGTTGAGCGCCTTGTCCAAACTGTTCGCCCATGTCTTTTTCGGCTGTGTAACCAAAGGTTAGTTTATTGCCGTAACTAAATCTATATCTAAACACATACCTATCCGGGTTGCCTAAATAATACGTTTTACCCTCAGTTATTCGTTGTTTGTTGTAGCCTGCACGTTGTTCCATTTCAGTATCATACAAACCAATTATTTCGTGTTTGCCTTTAACCAACATTTGTTTAAACGTGGTTTGATTTTCCATCCAATTCTCATCAACCGTAACAAAATACGTGAGGTAATAAATAGTTAAATCATCCAAGGCTTCTATGGTTTGAAGCTCATATAAATTTAAAAAATCGCCAAACTTTAAACGGTGATTAATAATGGCATTAATTTGATTTTCTTCTAAAAATATTAGCCTTTGTAATTGCTCTCGCGAAGCCTTATTAAGATTTAATTTATTGCGGTTGTATTGCTCTAACTGATCTTGCAAATCGGTGTAATCAACCGTGGCTTCTGTGTTTTCAATTAATCGTTCTAACAAATCGGCAATTACTTTTTCATCCGATTCGCGGTTATTTTGTGCTGATGTTTTTGCGCACATCAACAACATCAACCCAAATAAAAAATACAACCTTAATGTAATCATATTTAGTTTTGAGTTGCTATGGGTAACCTTAGACTAAACTGAGGAATCACCCCTAAAATTTGGTGAACTTGTGCGGCAAAGTCTATAGCCACTTTGTTGGTTTGAACCATTGTACCAAAAGTAAATAACACCGGTTGAGATGATGCACCAACCGCAAATGCAATACGTTTATTTACATGATACTTGATACCTGAGCGGAAAATTGTTTTTTGCTCTAACGCTTGCTCTGTCTCGACCAATACATCAACTTTTTCATTCACCCTATAACTTACCCCAAACCTTGCATAGGTAGGCACTTTATCGCTTACCTTGTTACTAAGTTGTTGTTGGTTTGGGTTGAATATCGCAAAGGCTACTTTTATTTTTGACACGGGTTGATAATACACACCAGCACCTAACACCCATGCACCGGCATTGCCATACTCGCTTATAGCAGTGTTTAAATAATTAATTTGTACACCCAATGAAAAAGTAGGAGCTAGTTTTTTTGATGCGGCTAAAAGAAAACGTTGTTGGCTAAACTTATCGAAGCCGAATAAGTTAACTGCTGCGCCAAAATCAACCCATTTGTTAGGTACTGCAATGCTAAAGTTACTCGTTCCTAACTCTTTTTGTCCAAAACGTTTTTCACCAAACACACCCGTTTGCCATTTTTTTAAGTCACTTATTGCAGCCGGATTATTTACAACCGAAAAAGCATTGGATAACAAAGCATTACAACCTCCAACCATACCCGATTCAGCGCCCATAACACCATTAATGCCTTGCGAAAAGGCATTATTTAATACACATAAAGTTATACAAGTCAGGGTGAGGATTTTTCTCATGAGTACATCTTAATGGTTAGGACTTTCAAAAATGGAATTTAATTATATTTTTGTTTTAAATAAAAACAAAAATAGTAGATGGAAAATGTTATTTACTTAATTCCCGCTTTGGGTGTAGTTGGTCTTCTGGTGATGGCCATTAAAAGTGCTTGGATTAACAAGCAAGATGCAGGTGATAAAAACATGCAAGAATTAGCCGGCTATATTGCCGATGGTGCAATGGCATTTTTAAAAGCCGAATGGAAAGTACTGAGTATCTTCGTAGCACTTGCAGCTGCTTTATTGGCTTACTCAGGTAGCATTCATGAAGTAAACGGAAAAGCAATCCACTCTAGCTGGATCATTTCTATATCATTTATTATTGGTGCTGTGTTTTCTGCAACTGCCGGATACATTGGTATGAAAGTGGCAACTAAAGCGAACGTACGTACTACACAAGCTGCTCGTACCAGTTTAAAACAAGCATTAAAAGTTTCGTTTACAGGCGGTACCGTTATGGGCCTTGGTGTTGCCGGTTTAGCAGTATTAGGTTTAGGTGGTTTATTCATTGCCTTTTTAAGCATTTTTGCCGACCTAGGCGAAAACACCGTAATCACTTCAATTGAAGTATTAACCGGTTTTAGTTTAGGTGCAGAATCTATTGCATTATTTGCGCGTGTGGGCGGTGGTATTTATACCAAAGCTGCTGACGTTGGTGCAGATTTAGTGGGAAAAGTAGAAGCAGGTATTCCTGAAGATGACGTGCGTAATCCTGCAACCATTGCAGATAACGTAGGCGATAACGTAGGTGACGTTGCCGGTATGGGTGCCGATTTATTTGGTTCTTATGTGGCTACTATTTTGGCAACAATGGTGCTGGGACAAGAAATTAAAGTTACAGATAATTTTGGTGGCATGTCGCCAATTTTATTACCAATGGTAATTTGCGGTTTAGGAATTTTGTTCTCTATTGTGGGAACTTGGTTTGTAACCATTAAAGACGAAAAATCAAATGTACAAAATGCATTAAATCTAGGTAACTGGTCATCAATGATTTTAACCGTTGTGGCATCTTACTTTGTTGTAAATTGGATGTTGCCTGAAACGTTAAACTTACGTGGTTATGAGTTTTCTAAATTAAATGTATTTTTAGCTATTGTAGTGGGTACTGTTGTGGGTGCAATTATGAGTATTGTTACCGAGTACTACACGGCAATGGGTAAAGCTCCTGTATTATCAATTATTCAACAATCATCTACCGGACATGCAACCAACATTATTGGTGGTTTATCGGTAGGTATGAAATCAACCGTAATACCTATTTTAACTTTAGCAGGTGGTATTATGTTATCGTACTACTTTGCCGGTTTATACGGTGTAGCTATTGCTGCTGCTGGTATGATGGCAACAACAGCTATGCAATTAGCCATTGATGCTTTCGGACCAATTGCAGATAACGCTGGTGGTATTGCAGAAATGAGTCAATTACCTCCTGAAGTTCGTGAGCGTACGGATAACTTAGATGCCGTTGGTAACACTACTGCTGCAACCGGTAAAGGTTTTGCTATTGCTTCGGCTGCATTAACCTCTTTGGCTTTGTTTGCTGCGTTTGTGGGTATTGCAGGTATTGATGCGATTGATATTTACAAAGCAAATGTGTTGGCAGGCTTATTTGTGGGTGGTATGATTCCATTTATTTTTTCTGCGTTATGTATACAAGCTGTTGGAAAGGCTGCTATGGATATGGTACAAGAAGTTAGACGCCAATTCCGCGATATTCCGGGTATTATGGAATACAAAGCAAAACCTGAATACGAAAAATGCGTAGCTATTTCAACCCAAGCTTCTATCCGCGAAATGATGTTGCCGGGTGCAATTGCTTTAATTACTCCGGTAATTGTTGGTTTTGCATTTGGGCCTGAAGTTTTAGGTGGTTTATTAGCCGGTGTTACGGTAAGTGGTGTATTGATGGGTATTTTCCAGAGCAACGCAGGTGGTGCTTGGGATAACGCTAAAAAATCTTTCGAAAAAGGTGTGATGATTAATGGAGAAATGTTCTACAAAAAATCTGAGCCACATAAAGCCTCTGTTACAGGTGATACCGTTGGTGATCCTTTTAAAGACACTTCTGGACCATCTATGAATATCTTAATTAAATTAATGTCAATCGTATCTTTAGTAATTGCTCCTTACATTGCTGTTAATGGCGGTGGTGCTGATAAAACAATGATGCATGGCGAAAAAATGGAATGTCATGCGGATATGGCCGCTTGCGGTGATATGGATATGAGCCATTGCGATATGAAAATGGGCAACTGTGATTTAAGCAAATGCAAAACCATGACAAAAGAAGAGTGTGCTGCTTATTGCGATGAAATGAAATGCACACCGGAGGATAAAGAAAAATGCTTAAGTTTATATGGTGCTGATGGAAAATTTGATGAAGCAAAATGCAAAGAAATGTGTGCTGCCGAAATGAAAGGTAAATGCATGGATGGTTGCACCAAAGGTTGTGAGGATGATGAAGCTTGCAAAAAAAGTTGTGATGACAAATGTGTGGAGTCACACAAAAGTTCAGCTAAAAAAGGCGCTTGCTGCGCTGATGGCGAAAAAGACAAAACTGAAGGCAAACACTAGTTTATTTTTAAAAATTATACAAAGCCTCGAAGAAAATCTTCGGGGCTTTTTTATTTAATTATTAATTCAAATTAATCTCGTTCTATTTGTTTTAAGCCCTCATCTATCAATACTTTTAGCTGATTGTAAAGTTCATCATATGAACCAATTTTGATTGCTTTTACAACACCGTCTACTAAAACATAGAATGTAGGATAAACGTTGGTTTGGAAATATTTAAATTGTTGGCTTTCCATTTTCACCAAATTACTTTCCATTTGATACTTTTGAACATAATTCATCAATTTCAATTGCTTTTTATCTTCTAAATCAAATGGATTAATAGAGTAAATTTCAACCTTTTTATTATCTTTATATTGGTTATGTAGCTTGTTAATTGTTGGGTATGACTTTACGCATCCGTAACAGGCCATGTACCAAAAATCCAACAAAACAACCTTGCCTTTAGTATATTTAGTTTTTAAAATACTATCAAACAACCCAATTACATCAAATGACATAATGGTATCATCCTTGTTCAATGCAGGAATAAAAGGTGGATTTAAAACAGTATCATTCGTGATATCATTGAATGCATTTATTTTTTTTAACAGAACTCCACTGTCAAAATATTTTTTAACCTCGTAACTTTTTATGAAAATGGCATCATAGATGGTATCAAGGTTATCAAAAATCGCATAATTTTCAAACCCAATTAAAAAACTATCTGCAGTATTCATATAAAATACCGATTTAGTAAAGTTTATTATTCCGTTTGTTTTTATGGAGCAAACTGCTCGTTTACAATGCATACCATTTAAAACTGTGTCTGATATAAAATAACAATTGGAATCAGACAGGTAGTAAATTGGCTTATTCTTTTCTGTGAGTTTCGAATAAAACGAAAAACCGGAATTTGGAGCAAACTGTTCCTTATTTGAGCTTGACCATTTAAACTGTTTCTTGTCTGGATAGAAAAAACATCTCCAAGCGCTATCTTGGAAAAGTAAACTATAGAAATCACATTTATTCCCACCCCAACTGGTATAATGACATACAAATGAATCTTGACTTACGTATGCCTCTCCTTCCCATGGTGGTGGCATATTAACCACTCCTATTGATTTAGAGTATACCTCAAATACATATTTAAAAGCTGAAACGCTTTCAGTTTTACCAATCACCTTTCGAACAAATTTATTCGCATTGTCTTGGGCTAGCAACTTGTTTAAAAAAACGCTAGTAATAAAAATAAACAAAATAAGACTTCCCTCTAATTTCATACTTTGATTTTTAAAATTAAACTTATTAGCTCGAATTATTATTATTTAAATTCAAGCAACTAACCCCTAAACCAATTACCAACAAACCCACCAAGCTCCATTAACCAAGCAATGCCCAAATGCACCACTACCCCTCCATAAATACTTTTGCTGTGGTAAGCCAACACACCTAAAATGGTGCCACCAAAAAAAGAACTTAATGCCTCACCCATGGGTTTGCCAAAATGTATGGCCATATAAAAACAAGCCATAGGCAACACGCCATGTATGCCTACGTATCTGGCAACGCCTAAAATTAACAGCCCCCTAAAAAACAATTCTATTGCAATAAAATCAACGCCATAACACAACTCAAAAAATAAGTATTTCCATGTTGCTAAATTGGGTGTGGCAATACGTTTTACTCGTGGGTAATAATTTAAAAAATCGGTTTGGGTTGATGCAAATACAATAAGCGGAACCATACACAACAACAACACGCCATACAATTTAATGCTGTGTTTATTAGCATCAAACCCATACAAAGGCATATTCGTTTTATCGTTTATATACCACCAAATTACAATGGGTAACACCAAGTAACTTGCCCTAAATACATATTTAAATGTACCTTGGTTAAATTGAGTTTGCTCGGGCCTTGATAAAGCCTCAATGATATCATAATGCCAATCTACCGTTTCGCGCAACGAAAAAATACCAACGGCAAATAATAACAACAACACAAAACCGGGTTTACGCCAATAGCTCCATTGCTTGGTAAACATGCTATAAACGCTATAACCAAAACCAATATGTAAAGTATTTATGGCAAACCATACAAAATAAGTTTGGGTTGATGTTAAATTGTACATCCATTGTTTTAAACCCAACACATAATTAACCGTTAAACTCAACCCACAAAATAAAAACAACAATAACCAATGAGCGGCTCTATACTGTTTTATAAATTGAATTAATGTATCAATGATTACCCTCAAATTATGAGTTAATTAATTTGTTCATCAAATCCTGGGCGCACAAAATCCATGGCTTGCGGAAACTCTTCCAACAGCCTTCTTTTCAACTCACTTAACATCGCAAGTTTATCCAACACTTCATCTTCGTTATAATAGGGCAATAAGTATTGAAACGAAAGCAAACTTTTCTCGATAGCTAAAAGGCTGATTTTTGCAGACCCATTGTAATCACTTTGTACAGGGTCGTCCCACACATCATTATCTTGTTTTTTACCGCTAATGGCCCTAAAAACTTTTGATGGAATAAAAAACATATACCATTGTATCACCTCAAAACAATCGTTAATTAGCTCGGCTTCTTTGGTTACTTTATCTATATCCGACAAACCTAAATCAACCCTTTGTTGCAACATTTGGTTCAGGACATCATCTAACTTTGCTCGCTCTGCAAACGCATATGCAGCTTCGGCATATTTGTTGGCAAGTAATGTTGTTTCCTCATTCATTAACTCCTCTTGATTGGTTTTATTTGATTCTTCCTCCGCATTTTTTAATACCTCATCCCAATCAATCCCCAACTCCTCTGCTTTTTCCTGTAGTATTTTGGCAATATCCTGAAACACATTGCTTACTTTTTGTAATGCATTTGTAGTATGCTCTTCTAAAGTTTTGTTTTCATTCAACTCATCCTCTTTGGTCATGCTATAGTTTAAACACTTATCAGTAAAAGCACAACGTTCGCACCACCTATCGCAGTAATTATAAATGCCGGGGATATTGTTGTTTGCCATAACACAAATATAATCTATCGAACTAAAACAGTGCTTTCAGTACAAATCTGTCTCCGTATTTTCCCCATTGCTCAGTATTATTCGATAAATCGTTACGGTATCCTTCACGATTTACTTTCACTGCTTTCTTTTTTGATTTAAAAACAAAATCGGCTTCTGTTAAAACGGCAGTATTTACTTTGGTTGCAAAAATGGTAGTGTGCATACGCGGAATCACTACACCTAAAATCATACCCGGTAATCCTGAAAAAAACTCAGGACCGCCACTTACCGGAATGGCATCAGTATAAAATGCAATAATATAAACCGAATCGTACAAAATGGTGGTTGCCCTACGACAAGTATAGCCTGCAATTTCGCGATACTCGCCTGTTAATTTCCAAATTGGCTTCGAAATGGAATCAGCAATTAAATAGGTTTTATCGTAAACTGTGCGGTTTGCCCAAGTGCTGTCGCTGTCAAAAACTGTTTTTTGTGATACTTCTGTAATGGTTTTATACCAACGCAACATTGGGTTTTCGTCTTCTTGCAATGTGTTGTATACCGCTTGTTTTTTACTAAATGTTAATTCAAACAAATCTATTTTATACTTGGGTAAACTTTTTTTCATTTGTTCAAACCAAACATTATCTTCTTCATCTTTATTTTGCTCTTCCAAATCTTTAAGCAAACTGTATCTGCGTTCGTACGTAATTTTACCGTTAAGCATAATTTGCTGTGCTTGCGCAATTTCAATTAACGCAAACATCAACACAAAACAAATGAGTAAATGGTTATTCTTTGTTATCATTTTTATTAGCACTTGAAAAATTGTAAGTAACAGTTAACATAAAATACCTACGCAAAACGGTATGCACATTTTCATTAATAAAATTGCTGGTTGCGTTACGTCTAAACCCTAAATTTTCGTTTAACAAATCTCTTACCGAAACAGATACATGCCAATTCTCTTTTTCAGTAAACTTCTTTTTCAACTCCAAATTAATAATAGTGTTGTTAATGGGTTTGTCAAATGCTGATGTGGCTTGTCTGCGGGTGTGTGATGCATCAAGCTCAAATACAAATTTTTTGGGCAAATAAAACTCAGCATAAAAATCGTAGCTACTAATCCAATAATCAGTTACAACATCCGGCCTTACACTGGTCTCTGATCGTGTGTAATCCCAATCAGCCTCCAAGCTCATGTAATACACATCCTCCTTTTCTTTGGCAATACGCGAACCAAGTCCCACTGAATTATTGGTATTTATATTATTTAAGTCATTAACAATATTCACATTTCTTGATTGAGAAAAGCTTACATTATTATTAAATGAAAATCCATGTTTTTTGGTACTGAAATAATGATAAAAACTGCCACCCAAAGAATAATTACCATCAACATTTACTGTTTGGTAAGTTCTTTTACCTTCGGCAGTTACTGTGCTTTTTTGCACAAAATCGTTGTAGGTGTTGCTATATCTAAAACTACTCCAAATACCCGAGCCTTTTAATGGTTTGTATGAGTTATAGCGCGCTTCATAACTATTTGAAAAACTTTGCACCAACCCTGTATTGCCTACATATATATCCAAAGGATTATTGTTATTAATTAAGGGCTGGATTTGAGATAAGCTTGGCTGGCGTGTACGGCCGTTGTAACTTAACTCAAAACTTGAACTGGTTCCTATTTTATAGTTAAATCGTGCTGCCGGAAAATAGTTCACAAATAATTGTGTTCTTACACTATCAGTTATGCGGTTGTTTTGACTTAAATCGGTTTGCGATACTCTACCACCAATACTTGATGTTATTTTTTTATGCTGATACTTAAACGAAAGCCCTCCACGGTTTACTACATTTTTATACAAGAAATCATTACTTAAAGTATCAACCAACAAGTTATAATCAGAACTTCCTGATTTTGCCAAAGTACTCAGTTTATTTTTGTCTTGATTAAAGTTTATGGCATAATCTGTTATCACAAAAAATCTTTTACCAAATGGTTCGGTATAGGTAATGTTTCCTGAATAATTTTCTGTTCGGCCTGTATTTAATTTCTTTTGATCTATTAGGGTTGATGTAAACGTGGAGTCGTTGGTGTAAAACCTGATATCTGAACTTAAAAATCCGTCATCATCAAAAGTGCTGTAACGTTGAGTAAAACCAACAGATAAGCTTCGTCCGGCCAGTTTAAACTTTTTAATTAAATTGATGCTACTGTTTAATTCTTCTTTTTGACCATCGGTACTTTGTGTCCTTCTATTTGAGTTAACCAAACTTCTCAGGGCATTCCTGTTTTCCGATTGGTAAACATTTAACCTATTGTATTCACTTTGCGATGCATTTAACTTTATTTTCAAGGTAGTAAACGAATCTAACGCCAAGTTATAAGTAGTTGAAAAAGTATTGCCTTTTCTAAAATTACTCATGTCATTTCTATCTCTGTTAAAATAAAAAGTATCAGGTAAAATGTATTGGGTAAAGTTATCATCAAAACCACGTACGGTCATTTCTTTGTGCGATGCATTAAACGAATATGCGTGTTTATCATTTTTCTTCTTATCGCTGTAATGCGCACCAACATACCAAGTTTGCGGAATACCAACTCCATAAAATCCATCATCGCTCCCCGAACTGTATGTCATGTAACTATTTCCATCATCATCATTGTAGTATTCAAAACCATCTGAGCCTCCAAATTTTTGTTGGTCTTCCCAGTTTAATCCTGTTTTGTTGGTATTGCTCATGGCTCCATAAGCCGATATTTTTTGCTTTTTATTAAAGCGGTTAAACATCGCATCATGCTCGTATCTACTATCGGTTCCTAAACCACCACTTGCTTTACCAAAGTATCCTTTCTTAGCTTCCTCTTTTAGTTTTAGGTTAATGGTCTTTTCTTTTATGCCATCATCAATTCCGGAAATTGTTGCCTGATCACTTTTTTTATCAAACACCTGCACACTTTCAACCTGAGTTGCTTTCAGGTTTTTAGTGGCAATAGTTGGGTCATCACCAAAAAACTCTTCCCCATCAACCAAAACTTTTTTTACTTCTTTTCCTTGAGCAGTAATTTTACCGTCTTTGTCAACTTGTATGCCGGGCAAACGTTTCATTAAATCTTCTACATTGGCATTTTTGTTGGTTAAAAAACTGTCTACCAAAAATTCAGTAGTATCGCCTTTTATCCTAATCGCTTCAATCCTATCTTTAATAATTACTTCCTTTAACAAAGTTGTTTTACTAAGCATATTAATAAACCCTACATCCATTTCTTCGCCTTCTTTAAGCACAATGTAGTCTTCGTAATCGGCAAAGCCCGGACGCGTAATTAATAAACGTACTTTAATTGGAGGTAAATTGGTTAACACAAAAGCGCCTTTATCGTTGGCATGTGTATATTTTATCAGGGTTGAGTCGGTTGGGTTAATAACCATTACACCGGCATAGGCAACCGATTTAAAATCTGTGGTATCTTGTAATGTACCCTTTAAACTTGCAGGTTGCTGCGCTTCAACTTGATGAACAGCCAAGCATAGCAACAACATAATAAGTAGTTGTTTCACAATTAGGTTAAGGTTTACAGGTTTATAATTTGGTGTGAATATAACGTAATTATATTTTAAATAATTGTACCGTAATTTTACAATTATAAAAATTAGACAAATATTAACAAGCTCACCCCTATTGATATAACCCATTAGAGGATTAATCACAAGGGTCATTAGTTTTTTCATAAGGAACACAAGGAAGAATTTCTCACAGAAAATGCGAGAGCTCACAGCAATTTTTACGATCCAACCACTTTAAGGGTTCAACTATCCCCTCCGTGCCTGTTGTGTTTACTCCCTAATGCCGGAGGCATAACCTTTGTGTCCCTGTGGTTCAACTCTCCCACCGCTGCGCTCTCCGTGTTTTCGTTGTGTTCGTTGTGGTTATCCCCCCTATGCCGAAGGCATCTACTATTTATTCTCACTTTTTAAATCAAAAAACATCCCTATTTTCGTTTAATCAAAAGTTCATTCAATCTCCATGAAAAAACTACCTGTTATATTATGCTTTGCCTTGTTTATTATTACCAACTCGTTTAAAGCTGCTGAAGAAATTAAGTGGCTTGATTTTAACACGGGATACAAACTGGCTGAAAAAAAGAAAAAAATCATGCTGGTTGATGTGTATACCGACTGGTGTGGGTGGTGCAAGGTAATGGACCGCGAAACATACGCCAAAAGTGAGATTGCAGCGCTCATCAACAAAAACTTTGTGCCTATTAAATTTAACCCCGAAACGCCAAACGTGGTTTATACTTTTGAAGGTAAAGAGTACAACGGTAAAGGATTAAGAGATGCCATCAGCAACAACCAAATTCGCGGTTATCCGGCTACCATGTTTATTAATACCAAAAATAAAAAATCAAGTTTATACTCGGGTTATTTAAATCCTCAAGAGTTTAAAGTTACCGTTGAAAATACTTTGCTTGACATCAAATAAATAACTTATTAAAATAGCCGAATGAATCAGGAAGTTATTAAGCTGGAAAACATTAAACGTTTTTTTAAAATTGGTGATGTAGAAGTGCAAGCCTTACGTGGCGTTAACCTTACCATAAATAAAGGCGAGTACGTGGCTTTAATGGGACCATCAGGTTCCGGAAAATCTACTTTAATGAATTTATTGGGCTGTTTGGATACGCCAAGCGCAGGTAAGTACTGGCTAAGCGGACAAGATGTGAGCCAAATGGATGATGATGAGTTGGCAGAAATACGCAACAAAGAAATTGGCTTTGTTTTTCAAACGTTTAATTTATTACCAAGAAGTACCGCTTTAGATAATGTTGCATTACCATTGGTATATGCCGGTTACAGCCGTACCAATCGTAACGAACGTGCTTTAAAAACATTAGAAAGTGTTGGACTTGCCGACCGTACCGACCATAAACCAAACGAACTGAGTGGCGGACAACGCCAACGTGTGGCCATTGCCAGGGCTTTAATTAACAACCCATCGATTATTTTGGCTGATGAACCAACGGGTAACTTGGATACCAAAACCAGTTATGAAATTATGGAGTTGATGGAAAAAATACACGAACAGGGCAATACTGTAATTATAGTAACCCACGAAGAAGACATTGCCCGCAGAGCCCACCGCATTGTAAGGTTAAGAGATGGTGTGGTGGAGAGTGATACTGTTGTAAAATCCAATATCTCCATCTGATTTTTTTTCATCAAACAATTTTGTTTAATCTATTCCGTTATTAGTTTCCGAAATAGCTATTTATTAAAAAATGAAACGAATCGGAATATTTTTATTACTCTTTATGTTTGTTGCTTTAGCACATGCACAAACCTTCAATGTTCAAGCAGGCACATCCATTTCTAAATTAAATTGGGAGTTAAGTACGCTAAATACAAAATCAATTTACAATAAAACGCTACTCAGTTACTCGGTGCTAATGGGTGTAAATTATATCGATAAAAAGTATTTTAACCTATCTAGTAATATAGGTTTAATTAAACGAGGAGGTAAGGCTGATAGGTATTTAAATGATAGTGATGGAAAGTTAACCGGAGAGGTTATTACTGAAAAACCGGCACTTGATTACCTCACATTTAACAGCACCATCGATTTGAAATATCCCTTAAACGAGAAGTTGGTTTCGTTTATCAGTTGTGGTCCAAGAGTAGATTACTTGCTAAATAACAGTAACCATTTTGATCCGCTTAAAAGCATGAACGAATTGGAGGATATAACACTGGGTGTGATACTTGGTGGTGGTATCAGGTACACCAGACAAAATATGGAATATGGTGTCAGGGTTGACTATTATGCTGACTTAAACAGCCCTGCCGAATGGACAGTAGAAAACGTAAACGGGAAAGTATCACTTAATACGTTAACAGTAAATTGTACCGTTGGCTACAGATTAAAATAGAACTTTTGCTCATCACCTTCATAAAAAAATCCTGCACTTTACAGTGCAGGATTTTTAATTATATGAGAGTAAATATTCAAAACATTTACTCAACCCTCATGATACTCGGGAGGGAAAACCGGCTTACTTATGCATCAATATTCGCATACTTCGCATTGGCTTCAATAAACTCTCTGCGTGGTGGTACTTCATCACCCATTAACATGCTAAATATACGATCTGCTTCTGCAGCACTATCAAGTGTTACTTGCTTAAGTGTACGTCTTTCCGGATCCATGGTTGTGCTCCACAATTGCTCTGCATTCATTTCACCCAAACCTTTGTAACGTTGTATGTTTACACTTTCAGGGTTTCCGCCTTTTGCCAAACGCAACACTGCTTCTTCACGTTGTTGTTCTGTCCAGCAATATTCTTCTTCTTTACCTTTTTTAACCAAGTATAAAGGCGGTTGAGCAATGTAGATATAACCAAACTCAATCAACTCTTTCATGTAACGGAAGAACAACGTTAAAATCAACGTACGAATATGACTACCATCCACGTCAGCATCCGTCATGATTACAATTTTGTGGTAGCGTAATTTATCCATGTTTAAAGCTTTGTTGTCATCGGCTGTACCAATGCTTACACCCAAAGCGGTAAACATGTTTTTAATCTCTTCGTTCTCGTATATTTTATGCTCTAACGCTTTTTCTACGTTTAAAATTTTACCACGTAAAGGCAAAATTGCTTGTGTTGCACGGTTACGTCCTTGTTTAGCTGTACCGCCTGCCGAGTCACCCTCAACTAGGTACAACTCACATATTGCAGGATCGGATTCAGCACAATCGGCCAACTTACCCGGCAAACCTCCACCACTCATTACACCTTTACGTTGCACCATTTCGCGGGCTTTTTTAGCAGCATGACGTGCAGTAGCAGCTAAAATTACCTTTTGTACAATTAACTTGGCCTCTTTAGGATTTTCCTCTAGGTAATTGTTCAACATCTCTCCCACACATTGGTCTACCGCACCTGTAACATCGCTATTGCCTAATTTGGTTTTGGTTTGACCTTCAAATTGTGGCTCCTGAACTTTAACGGAAATAACTCCGGTTAAACCTTCACGGAAATCATCACCTGAAATCTCGAATTTTAAATTTTTAAACATGCCTTCTTTTTCGGCATATGATTTTAAAGTACGGGTTAATGCCCTGCGAAAACCGGCAACGTGTGTTCCACCCTCGTGTGTATTGATGTTATTTACGTAACTATGTAAGTTTTCGGTATAACCACTGTTGTAAATCATGGCAACTTCAACCGGCACGCCATTTCTTTCACCTTCTACATAAATTGGTTCAGGTAATATTTTTTCGCGTGTACCATCCAGGTAATTTACAAACTCTCTTAAACCACCTTCGCTGTAAAACGATTCTTCACGTAGGTTTCCTGCTTCATCAGGGCGTTCATCTTTTAAATAGATGTTAATTCCTCTATTTAAAAATGATAACTCGCGCATACGTGCAGCCAAAGTATCAAACTTGTATTCTGATGCAGTAAAAATACTCGTGTCAGGCTCAAAGTATTGCAAGGTTCCGTTTTTGTCGGTTTCGCCAATTATTTTCACGTCATATAGCGGTTTGCCACAACTGTACTCTTGTTGCCATATTTTACCCTCGCGGTAAACTGTGGTGCGCATTAGAGTTGATAATGCGTTCACACAACTTACGCCCACACCGTGTAAACCACCTGATACTTTGTAGGTGTCTTTATCAAATTTACCACCGGCATGTAGCACGGTCATAACCACCTCTAATGCTGATTTTTTCTCTTTGCTGTGCATTCCGGTAGGAATTCCACGACCATCATCTAAAACACTTATTGCGTTATTGGTATGAATAGTAATGTGAATGTTTTTACAGTAACCTGCCAATGCCTCATCAATTGAGTTATCTACCACCTCATAAACCAGATGATGTAAACCCCTTGTTCCAACATCACCAATGTACATTGCAGGACGTTTTCTAACCGCTTCTAAACCCTCCAGTACCTGAATATTGTCGGCACCATAATTACCTTTGTTTTCCATTGAACTATCTGACATAAAAATCTACTTACAATTAATGCGTAAAAATACGTTCAATTAGCTTGTTAACCTAAAATTAAACACGGTATTTATGCTTTGTTTTCCACATTTTTTCCGCGAATACATACTTTGTTTTATTTCATCAAAAAAAGAGTCAAAACAACTTAATTAACAAACAATTAAGCGAGTCAAGCAACTTAATTTACCCAAGGTTTGTCTTTATTTGCATAATGCCTAACCTAAAATTATTTCTGCTTATAATATTGACAACAACTATTTGCTGGCATAAATCATATGCACAAAAAAGCAACTACAATTGGTTGTTTGGCGTTAGGGCTGCTGTCTCTTTTGCAAGTGGAAGCGCACAAGTTAGTAACATCAACCCACAAAACATGCAGTTAACCTCTGCATCTATTTCAAATCCAAATACAGGTGAGTTAATATTTTATACCGATGGAAAAGCCATCTGGAACAAAAACAATGATTTAATTGGTTTAATTAATGCAACCGCGGTTTTATTGGGTGATGTATTAATAATGCCCTACCCGCAAAACAACGGCAAATATTTTGTTTTTGTGGTTGAGCTTGAAACCTTGTACTACCTAACTGTTGATATGAATGCCAATGGTGGCCAAGGTGCAATTAGCATTCCCCGAGAGGCAATTGAGACCAATCTGTCAGGTCAAATAGCATTAATTAATCACCAATATAAAAATGCATGTTGGTTGGTTACCCACAAAAAAAACTCCGATTTATTTTACACCTATTTAATTGATAGCAGCGGATTAACCGATACACACAACACTGCCGGAATTGGCTACAATGCTGAACTTTTGGGAGAAATAGCTACAAACAATAAAGGAAACAAAATTGCAGTAAGTCATTATGCTGGTAACAACAACGTTGTTGAAGTATTTGACTTTGATGCAGCTTGTGGTTTAATTAGCAACCAACAAGTTTTACCCAAACAAAGTAATTGGGATAGATCTTATGGCATTGCTTTTTCGGCAAACGACACCAAATTGTATGTATCTTATTCATACCTCGAAAGTCATTTGGTTCAATACTCAGACAATAACTTTCAGAGCTATACTTTAATAGCCACCACACCCGATAATTTGAATGCATTGCGCCTTGGTCCGGATAATAAAATATACATCACCACACACGAATCAAATATTCCAAGCGCAAAAATTGATGTCATTAATTTACCCGATTTAAATGGCAACCTATGCCAATATACCAGAAATGTTTTAAACCTTGATGATGGAACCGGACGAAGGTCCTACTTTCAGTTACCCGATTTTACAAAAGGTAAAACCATCATCAACCCCATTAATGACGGCATTGTAGCATTAAAAGGCAACTGTGTAAACCAACTGTCAACGTTTACTTTTAACACCTCCTACCCTTACGATTCAATTAATTGGGAGTTTGAACCCGGAACGTATTCGAACCAAGTTACCGCGCAATACACCTACACCCAAAAAGGTAAGTTTCCAATTAAACTCTCCATATACAGATGCGGCCAATCTTATGTTTTTGTTGATAGCATTACAGTAACACAAGCGCCCGAAATTAACTTACCAACCGATACTTTTAAATGCGCAGTAAATAGCATCACTCTTGATGGGCCAACCTGCGATAGTTACTTGTGGTCTAACGGAACAACACAACAAACTGTAACCTTACTCGATACCGGATTAGTATGGTTAAAAGTAGGTAATGGTGATTGTTTTGCATATGATACGATTATCATAAAAAATCATCCTGATATTATTACACAATTAGGCAGCGAATACTTTTTGTGCGAGGATGAAAAAGAAGTTATAAAGCTTGATGCAGGCGAAGGTTTTACTGCCTACAAATGGACTCCAACCAATGATACCACACAATGGATTATGGTTAAACAAGTAGGCGATTATTTTGTAAAAGTTACAGATAACAATGGTTGTATTGGTGATGATGATACCAAGGTAAAAAGGAAATGTGGGGTGATACTTCATGTACCAAACGTTTTTACCCCAAACAATGATGGGTATAACGATGTCTTTTTACCTGTTGGTAGTGATGTGATAAGTTACGAATTGAAGATTTATAACCGTTGGGGCCGATTGGTTTTTACTTCTAGTGATGTAAACTTAGGTTGGGATGGAACGATAAATGGAAAGGCTGCCGCAGGTGATGTTTATGTTTACCAAATAACCTATCAAGGATATCAGCATAAAATACTTAAAACATTTAATAAAAACGGTAATTTTACACTGTTACGTTAGCCTCATTTTTAAATAATAGTGAACTATCTCCGTAACTTAAAAAGCGATAATTATTGCTTAAGGCATGCTCGTAAATTTTTCGCCAATCATTACCAACAAAGGCTGCAATCAATAAGATTAACGTATTTTCGGGTTGATGAAAATTAGTGATCAATGCATCAACCAACCTAAATTGATAACCCGGAGCCAAAATAATTTGCGTACTGCCAACTAAAACGTTTTCATTATCCTTTTCCATTTTTTCTATAATGGCAGTAATAGATTGAAGTGGTGTGATATCCCCCAATTCTAATTCATACGCATTCCATTGTTTTATTTCAACCTTACGGCCTGCTTGATTTAAGCATATTTTTATACCATGCCAAAACAAACTTTCTAGCGTTCGCATACTGGTTGTTCCAACTGCTACAAGTTTCCTTTTAGCCTGCAAGCATGCTGCAATATTTTTAAGGGTTGAAAGTTCAACATAAAGTGTTTCCTCATGCATTTCATGATCAGCCAACGCTTCTGCTTTAACCGGCTTAAACGTTCCTGCACCTACATGAAGCGTTACTTCATCAACCGTAATTTGCTTTTGTTTCAATTGATCAAAAACGGCAGGTGTAAAGTGTAACCCTGCTGTTGGCGCAGCCACCGAACCCGCAACTTTTGCATAAACAGTTTGATAACGCTCTTCATCAGCAGCTTCTGTTTTACGATTTAAATAAGGTGGTAATGGCAAAATTCCGGCATAATGCAAAACCTCTGCAAAAGCTAAATCATTATTGTTCCAAGTGAACTCCACCACTGTTAATTCACCCGCGTTTCCTTTTTTGGTGGCTTTTAATATTACATCACCTAAGGGTGTTTCTACTCGTTTTTCAAGCCACTCTTCTTTCCACTTTTTGGCATTGCCCACCATACATTTCCAAGTGCTGTTTTGTTTACTAACAAAAGCCTGCTGATAATCTAAATGATGTAAAGGTTCAATACAAAATATTTCTATTTGCGCACCGGTAAGCCGGTTAAACAACAAACGCGCATGCACAACACGGGTATTGTTAAACACCACCAAACTATTCTCGGGCAAAAAGGTGTCAATTTGCCTAAAAACAGCATCAGTCATGGTAGCATTCTTGTATACCAATAATTTCGACTCATCCCTTTTGTCTAATGGAAACTTTGCAATCTTCTCATCAGGTAAATCGTACGAAAAATCTAAAATATTAAGTTGCTTGGGCGAACTCATGCTATATAATAAAGGTGTAAAAAACTCAAAACAATTCTATTCACGGTAAAACAACCATAAATATCAAACCTTCGAACCTGAAACTATTAGAGCTACTTACCTGTAAAATTCGGTTTACGTTTTTCCACAAAAGCATTCATACCTTCCTTTTGATCTTCGCTGGCAAAACACATATAGAAGTTTTTACGCTCAAAGTATAAACCTTCTTGCAAGCCGCTATCAAATGCTTTTAGTACACTTTCCTTTGCTAAACGCACTGCAACAGGAGACTGAACAGCAATTTCTCCAGCCAATTTCACAGCTTCATCTAAATAAACTTCTTCAGGAACTACACGGTTAATTAAACCTGCATCCATAGCCTCTTCTGCACTGATAAACTTTCCGGTTAACACCATTTCCATGGCCAATGCTTTACCAACTGCTTTGGTTAAACGTTGTGTACCACCGGCACCGGGCATAATGGCCAATTTAATTTCCGGCTGACCAAATTTTGCAGTTTCACTGGCAACAATCATATCGCAAGTCATGGCTAACTCGCAACCGCCACCCAAGCAAAAGCCACTAACAGCTGCAATAATAGGTTTCTTGGTTTTACGTATCTGATCCCAAGTTTCAAACTGATCAATCTTTAACATATCGATAGCCGTTTTGCTTTCCATTTGTTTAATATCGGCACCGGCAGCAAAAGCACGCTCGTTTCCGGTAATGATGATACAGCGCACATCATCGTCTTGGTCGAAAGTTAACAACGCATGCTTAATTTCTTGCATCAACTGTAAGTTTAATGCATTTAATTCTTTGGGTCTGTTTAAGCGAATAAGCGCTATGTGTGGTTGAAATGCCGGTTCGGCTATAATAAATTCGTAATTCATAAACTTTTCAGAAGTTACAATAAGGCTTCAAACATAAGGCTATTTAAAAACAACAAAAACACCTTTCATTAAAAAATGGTCGGCCACCTTTGTATTGATGAGCAAAAAATCTATAATTGCACAGCTAAATTTTTTAACACCGCAAATAAAGGGCTAAAGCCAAAAGGGCGATTATTTTTTAAAAAGCACTTGCATATAAAAAATATATCCCGATATTTGCACTCCTTTTTAATAGAAAAAGCCATGAGAGTTTGTGATTTAACAGGTAAACGTGCAATGGTTGGTAACAACGTATCGCACTCAAATAGAAAAACGAAAAGACGTTTTTACCCAAATTTGCAGGATAAGAAATTTTTTATCCCTGAAGAAAATATGTGGATTACTTTGCGTGTATCAACCAAAGCAATTAAAACAATTAATAAAAACGGTGTTACCGCTACTTTACGTAAATTCGTAAAAAACGGTACCATTTAATATAAGGAGTTACAGCAATGGCACGTAGTAAAAACAGAATTCAAGTAATATTAGAATGTACTGAGCACAAAGCTTCTGGCTTACCTGGTACTTCTCGTTATATCACTAAGAAAAACAGAAAAAACACAACTGAACGTATCGAGTTAAAAAAATACAACCCGATTATGAAGAAAGTTACTGTTCATAAAGAAATTAAATAATTTGAACCATGGCTAAGAAGGTAGTTGCTACATTAAAAACTGGTGCAGGCAAAGATTTTGCTAAAGTGTACCGCGCGGTTAAAAACAAAAAGGGTTCATACTCTTTTAAAGCCGAAATTATTCCTAACGAAGACGTTAAATCACACTTCAAAGCTTAATAGCTTAAAGGTTTTACCATACTAAAAAGCACCGTGAGCAATCAGGGTGCTTTTTTTATTATGGTTGATGCCTAAATTAAAGTAAATTCGCACCGCTTAATACAAATACACATGGGCATTTTCAATTTCTTTAGTAAAGAAAAAAAAGAAAAACTCGACCAAGGTTTGGAGAAAACCAAAACCAGCTTATTCGATAAGATCAGCAAAGCCTTGGTGGGTAAGTCAACCGTTGATGATGATTTTTTAGATCAGCTGGAAGAAATATTGGTGACCAGTGATGTGGGTATTGAAACTACCTTAAAAATTATTGAGCGTTTACAAAAACGTGTAGCAGAAGATAAGTACATCAACACCAACGAGCTAAACAAATTACTGAAAGACGAAATTGCCAAGTTATTTGACGAAAGTGGATTATACAACAATAATTTTGCAGATGAAAAATCGGCTAAGCCTTATGTAATTATGGTTGTGGGCGTAAATGGCGTTGGTAAAACTACTACCATTGGCAAATTGGCTCATCAGTTTAAAAGTGCCGGCAAAAAAGTAGTACTGGGTGCCGGTGATACTTTCAGGGCAGCAGCGGTTCAGCAATTAAAAATTTGGGGTGAAAGAAATAATGTGCACGTGGTAGAACATGGTATGAATACCGACCCGGCCTCAGTTGCTTATGATGCAGTAAAATATGCTACAGAAAACAACGGAGATATTGTAATCATTGATACCGCAGGTAGGCTGCATAACCGCGTTGACTTGATGAATGAGTTAAGTAAAATTAAACGTGTAATGAGTAAAATTATACCGGATTCTCCGCACGAGGTATTGTTGGTTTTAGATGCCAGTACCGGACAAAACGCCTTTGAACAAGCCAAACAATTTACCGCAGCTACCGAAGTAAATGCACTTGCTTTAACCAAACTGGATGGTACAGCAAAAGGTGGTGTGGTAATTGGTATTGCCGATTTATTTAAAATACCTGTAAAATATATTGGTGTGGGCGAGGGAATTGAGGATCTACAGCTGTTTAACAAACACGAATTTGTTGATTCGTTGTTTAATTAATTTGATTGAGAAACTGTTTTAGAAAAGCATTTTGAAAACTAAACGTAAAGAAGATAAAGTAAACATTATCACATTAGGATGTTCTAAAAACATTGTTGATAGTGAAGAATTATATAGCCAACTAAAGGCCAATAATTTTGATGTTGAACATGAAAGCACCAATGATGATGCCAACGTAATTATAATTAATACTTGCGGTTTTATTGATAATGCTAAGCAAGAAAGTATTGATACCATTTTACGTTTTGCAGAGGCTAAACAACAAGGCGAAATAGATAAATTATACGTAACCGGTTGTTTATCTCAACGCTATATGCCCGATTTACAGAAAGAAATTCCTGATGTAGACAAATACTTTGGTACTACACATTTGCCTCAGTTGTTAAAAACTTTGGGGGCTGATTATAAACACGAATTAATTGGCGAACGTTTAATTACTACTCCATCTCACTATGCTTATTTAAAAATAAGCGAAGGCTGCGACAGACCATGCTCGTTTTGTGCTATACCAATTATGCGTGGTAAACACGTTTCAAAAAGTTTTGAGCAATTAGAAGCAGAAGTTAAGGGGTTAGTAAAAAACGGAACTAAAGAGATTTTATTGATTGCGCAAGACAGTACTTATTATGGACTTGATTTATATGGCGAGCGTAAGTTAGCCGAATTGTTACGCAGGATGAGTGACATCAACGGACTGGAGTGGATAAGGTTGCACTATGCCTACCCTTCTCAATTCCCTTTGGATGCACTTGATGTAATGCGTGAACGTGATAACATTTGCAAGTACATTGATATTCCATTACAGCATACTAGCGATAATATGCTAAAAATAATGCGCAGAGGTATTACATCAAAACGTACCCAAGAGGTAATAGATACCATGCGCGAAAAAGTACCGGGCATTGCCATCAGAACTACTTTAATTGCAGGCCATCCGGGAGAAACCGAACAAGATTTCAAAGACCTATGTAAGTTTGTTGAACACAACAAATTTGATCGCTTAGGAATATTTACATACAGCCACGAAGATGGAACGCATGCCGGAACCATGGTTGATGATGTTCCGCAGGAAGTAAAAGAAGAACGTGCTGCCATTGTAATGGATATACAGCAAGGAATTTCTGCTAAGCTTAATCAGCAAAAAGTAGGTAAAACCTTTAAAGTTTTGTTCGATAGAAAAGATAGCGGCTATTATGTTGGTCGTACAGAATTTGACTCACCTGAGGTAGATAACGAGGTTTTAGTTGATGCCAAAAATAACTATGTACGTATTGGTGATTTTGCACAAGTTAGAATTGATTCGGCAGAAGATTTTGATTTGTACGGAACCATTGTAAATCCATAATACATGCAGAACATCAACCATTCAACCATAAATTTCGAAAGCAGCAATCAGTTCTCTAAAATCATTTTAGATTACGTAAATAACCATCCCGACATAACGGATTTTTATAACCTGCGTCCCGAAATATCATCATACCAAACCATGATGGAGCAAAAAAACTATAACAATAGTTTTAGGGCCATTTTGGTTGAAACATTGAATGGCCAATACACAGATGCCGGCATTAAGCTTAACAAATCGCCTCTTGTTGAAAGTAACATCAACGCATTACTCAACCCAAATACGTATACTGTAACCACCGGACATCAGCTTTGTTTATATACCGGGCCACTTTATTTTATATACAAAATATTAAGCACCATTAAGTGGTGTGATGAACTTAAACTAAAATTTCCTGATAAAAATTTTGTGCCTGTATTTTGGATGGCCTCAGAGGATCATGATTTTGATGAAGTAAATCACATAGTTGTAAATGGTACAAAACACAGTTGGAATATTGATAGCCAACAACAACCCGTTGGACGATTATCATTACAAAACTTTGATACGTTTGCGCAAGAAATCATCAATCTTGCCACGAATGATTTTGCAAAAAAACAATTAAAAGAATGGAGTGCTTGTTACACCGGTAGTGCTAACTTAAGCATTGCCACACGCAAACTTGCTCATTTATTATTCGCCAACAAAGGCTTGGTGGTACTTGATGCCGATGCCAAGCCACTAAAAAAACTTTTTATACCAATTATTAGAAAAGATGTTATAGAGCAAAGCAACTTTAACGCACTTACTACTACCAATAACTTATTACGTAAAAAGTATAAAACACAAGTCAATGGCCGCGAAATTAATTTCTTTTACCTGAGTGAATCGGGAAGAAAATTAATTAAAAAAGAAGGTGACGTTTTTGTAGTAGATGGTACTTCGATAACATTTACCACCGAACAAATCACGGCCGATATTGAAAATAATCCGGAGCAATACAGTCCGAATGTAATTATGCGCCCGGTATACCAAGAACTTATTTTACCTAATTTAAGTTACATTGGTGGCCCCGGAGAAATTGCTTATTGGTTACAGCTAAAATCAGTTTTCGAACAAAACAACATTGCTTTTCCAATTTTAACCTTACGTAATTTTGTTCTGCTTTTAAACCAACAGCATCATAATACACTTAAACGCATTGGGTTAGAGGTTGATGATTTGTTTGCCAAATCAATTGATGTTGAACGTAAATTGGTTATACTTAATGATGATGGTGGTCAATCTGATATCATCAAGAACATTGCTGATAACTTGCAATCGTTTATTGATATTGCTATGAAAACCGATAATAAAATTGGTAGTGAAATCATACATCAAAAAACTACTTGGATTGATTTATTGGAACAACAACATCGTAAGTTAGACAAAAAACAGCGCGAAAAAATTGCACACCATTTTGCAAAATACAATCAAATAAAGGCACATTATTTTTTTAACGGTACCATGCAAGAGCGTGTAAACAACATCATCTCTTATGGAATTACCGAGTCAATGATGAATCTCATTGAGTTTGTCTATAGCCACACCAAAACTGATACGATTGGGGTAAACACACTTGTAAAACAAGGATAAACAAGTATAATTGATTTAAGAGTAAGCGCTTAATGTCCATTTTAGCCTACTTTAAACACTCTCCTAAGCGTATTTTTGCGTGTGCTTTGATTTTTTTCTCTTATTTTTGACTTTATTAAAGCTCACCCCCAAAGTAAACAACATAGTATGAACAATACCACATTTAAACTAACCTACAAACTCATATGTTTAGCATTAAGTTTGTTTGTGTTAGTATTTAACATCAACGCACAGCAACAAGCTCGTTTAAGTATTGAGTTTAGAGGTGGATTACCTTCCCTTTTAACAGAATCAAACCCATCAACAGCTCCTTTTGGAGGGTTTGGATTACGTTATTCGTTTAACAAATATTTCTCATTATCTGGTGATGCAAATGGAGGAGGAATAGCAGGTAGAAGTGCAAAAGCCGGATATTTTCGAAACAGTTTTACCCAAATTGGCGGCAAAGCCAATTTAAATGTAACAGCCTTTTTACCTCAGCGCAATGATGCTTGGAGTAGGTTTAATGCATATGTGAGTTTAGGCGCTAACTACATGATGTACTATTACGATAAGGATAAAGCTTTAGACGGAAAAACATCTAAACCATACTTTATATATGACTTAGGACTTAATGTAAAATATTATGTTAACGAGATGGTGGATATTATGGCGGGGGTAACCTTTAATTTCTCTCAAACCACTGCAATAGATAACATAAGAGGGGATGGTAAATACGATAAATTTGCTTTAACCTATGTAGGCATGGCATTTAAAATTTTGCCCGAAGAAAGAAAACAGCTTTTAGATTGGGCCCATTTACCATTAAGAAACAACGAGGGTACCAAACAGTTGCTTGCCAAACTTGAAAAAGAGGTAAAAGAAGCCAATAAACAAGCTAATGATAGCCTTGCAGCACAATTAAGAAAAGAGATTAAAACTGTTGATGAAAAGGTAGTAACGGTTAACACTAAAGTCGATACACTTGATAACAAAATGAATCAAGTATTAGAAATGTTGGCCAAGTTAAGTGCTGCACAAACTCCTGCAGAGGCAGCACAAACAAAAGCATCTGCCGGTAAAGGTCAAAAAGGAAAACAAACGATAGATAATAAAAAAGCAACCACCGACCCAACCAAAGTTGGCACCACGAATACCAATGATACAACTGATCGTTATACCATCAACCCTAAAATGTTATCATACACTGCGCCAGACGGAACAAAAGTAAAAGCAGCAACCATTGACCAGAGTCAAGTAAAAGAAAATTATGCAATTGTTGTCGGGTCATTTGTTCAAGATCAAAATGCTATTATCGCCCGCGATAAATATATAGACAAAGGATGGGACGCGCACATTTTAGGTAGTGCAAAGTCACAATACAAACGCATCGTAATTTTTAGCAATAATTATTTTGAAGCAGCAAAGATTGTAACAGAGCTCAGAACAACAGTTTCTAAAGATGTGTGGATGTTAGACATCAATACTGGAAAAGGCGTGTATATTAAATAGATTTTAGCGCGTTGTACATGTGCCACATTAAAATGCCGGCACATACAGATACATTTAAACTATGCTTAGTGCCGACTTGTGGAATCTCAACACACAAGTCGGCATTTTTTATAAAATCCATACTCACACCATCCACTTCATTACCCAAAATTAAGGCATATTTCTCTCCTCTTTGTGGTTTAAATTCATGCAATAATGTTGATTGGGTGGTTTGTTCTACTACTATAATTTTGATATTGCTTTCTTTTAAAAATTTTATCAACGTTTCATTCTCAGAGAAATGAGCCCAATTAACGGTTTCGGTAGCCCCTAAAGCCGTTTTTAAAACCTCCTTATTAGGTGGCTTGGGCGAAATACCTGTTAAATAAATATTATCAGCAGCAAAAGCATCAGCTGATCTAAACAATGAGCCTATGTTTTGACCACTTCTTACATTATCCGCAACTACATAGTAATCAAGCTTTTTAATAACTTTATAATCCTCTTTACTTATTCTATTCAATCCGTCTAATGATACTTTTTCAACTTTCATGTTACAAAGTAAATATAATTATCAAAATGAGGCATTTAAAATTGTTGTTTTAAATCATTTTATAGCATATTATTGTAGTTCGAAGTAAAAAGAAACCTAATAACCCTTTTATGTTCAGCTCTGTTAAGAAAATAGTTTATGTGATCTCCCTGATAGCATTATCAGGTGGTGATGCATTTTCTCAATACACATACACCCGTTTTACAGTTGATGCCAATGGAGGCTTTTCCATTCCAAATACATCAATCACCGGAACGGCTGGTGGATATGGAGAGATAGGGTTTCGCATGGCTACCAGCAGATATTTATCTGGTCGTCTAGCAATTGGTATTGGGACACTAGCGGGTTCTCAAGATGTTGATGGTATTACAGGACCAAAAGATAATGTTGCTAATTACACCAAATACAATGCCAGCTACTACTATTTCTCAGGAAGTGGACTTTTGAATTTAGAGCGAGTATTCAAATTGAGGAATGTTGGTAGATTGTTTCATCGTTTAAATCCATATTTGGTTGTTGGTGCGGGGTACATGTATCCTGATATTGAAGTTAACCGTGTTGACGGCCAATTCAAAAACTATAAAAAGAACGTTCGTTTCATTGCAAACAACTTCGGATTGGATTTTAAATATTTTTTAAGTAACCGTTTTGATTTAAGTTTTGGTGCTGAATACAAGTTGGTTCAAACCTATTACTTAGATGGCGCATACTCCGACAAAAAGTTTGATGGTATGACGAACGCATACGTTGGTATTAGTTACAATATTGGAGCAAGCGCTGATAAAAAACACTTGGAATGGTTTAACTTAGATGGCAAAGAGGACGTAATGTTTGTTCCGTTTAATGATGACCAGAAGAAAGGTGACGAGCCGCTTGCAGATAATAAAAAACCGGAAACAGATACTGAACCAAAAACTGACACGATAAATATTGTTACTCAAGAAACAGTACCTAACAAGGTAGATAGTTCAATAGCACAAGTTGTTGAGCAAAAGGATACGGTTACTACACCTGCAGATGATATTTTAGTTAAAGAAACTGTTAAAGATTCGATGCTAGTAGTTATCAACCCTGATGCATTGGTAGATACCGCTGAGGTTAGAAAAATTGGAAGGCATACCGACATTAAAGGTAAACCGGAAACCACAACGCCAAAACAAGTTGCAGTCACCCCTAAGCCACAACCGGAAGCAGGAGTTTCACTAAACGACATTGATGGTATTGTTCGTCCAATGGGTAAATACAATGTAATTGTAGGAACTTATGCTGGAGCTAAATATGCATATCCTTTCCGCGATAAGGTGCGTAAACAAGGATTCCAAGCTGCTTTGTTTAAAGACAGTGATAGATCAAAAATGGTGCGTGTTTGTGTTTACTACGGAGACGACAGAAAAGAAGCCAACAGACAACTTCGCTTGTACATGAGTAAGTTCAATGGGCAAGCTTGGTTACATATATACGATCCTAAATAAACAAAAAAGCCCAACCTTGAGGTTGGGCTTTTTTGTTTACAAAATGTGGACTTAGCCGCTCGGCTAATTTGTATTTTGCCATGATTATTTATGGCTAAAAAAGAAGCACCACAGGAAACTCCCTTAATGAAGCAGTACCTTGAAATTAAAGCAAAGTACCCGGGAGCTATTTTATTGTTTAGGGTTGGCGATTTTTACGAAACATTTGGAGAGGATGCAGTTAAAGCTGCACAAATATTAGGTATAGTGCTAACCAAAAGAGCTAATGGTGCTGCTTCACATATTGAGTTAGCCGGATTTCCTCATCATTCTCTTGATACCTATCTACCCAAATTAGTAAGAGCCGGACAACGTGTGGCCATTTGCGATCAATTGGAAGACCCCAAACTCACCAAAAAAATTGTGAAACGAGGCGTTACGGAGTTGGTAACTCCAGGGGTATCTTACAACGATAAAATACTTGACCATAAATACAACAACTACTTGTGCGCGGTTCACTTTGACCAAAACAAGGCCGGTGTTGCTTTTGTTGACATAAGCACCGGAGAATTCATGGCAAGTGAAGGTAACGCTGATTATATTGAAAAACTTATTCAAGGGCTTAAACCTGCTGAGATTATTATCAATAAAAAACATCTAAAAACTTTTCATGCACTTGCCGGAGATAAGTTTTATACCTATCAACTAGACGAATGGATTTTTCAGCATCAATTTGCATACGACAAACTAATTGGTCATTTTAGTACGGCTAACTTAAAAGGATTTGGTATACAAGAAATGTCTTCGGCCATTATTGCTGCAGGCGTGTGCTTACACTATTTAAACGAAACTCATCACAACGAGCTATCGCATATTCAATCATTGTCGCGTATAGATGAAGAAAAATATGTTTGGCTGGATAGATTCACCATCAGAAACCTAGAGTTGTTACAGCCCAACCACGAACATGGCAAAGCACTTATTGATGTGCTAGACCATACCGTTACTCCAATGGGAGCGCGTTTGTTAAAACGCTGGGTTGTATTGCCACTTAAAGAAAAACAATTTATTGAAGAGCGATTGGAAGTTGTAGATGCTGCTTACCACAATAATCAATTATGTGAAAACATTACCAACGAATTAAAACAATTGGGTGATATAGAACGTATGGTATCCAAGGTAGCCATGCGAAGGATTAATCCGAGAGAGTTGGCACAATTAAATCGTTCGCTTAAACATATTCAACCCATAAAAAACTTTTTACACCATAGTGGAAATGAAGTTTTGGTTAAAATGGCAGAGTTGTTACACGATTGTAATTGGGTGATTGAAGCCATTGAGAAAACATTAAAACCTGACCCTCCTGCCCTTTTGCACAAAGGAGATTTAATTAAAGATGGTTTGCATCCGGAACTGGATGAATTAAGAAAAATAGCATACCACGGCAAAGATTACCTGCTCCAAATTCAACAAAGTGAACAAATAAAAACAGGCATACCCTCATTAAAAGTAGCTTTTAACAATGTGTTTGGATATTACCTTGAAGTAACCAATACACACAAAGATAAAGTTCCGTCTGAGTGGATTAGGAAACAGACATTAACTAATGCAGAGCGGTATATAACCGAGGAGCTAAAACAATACGAAGAAAAAATATTAGGTGCAGAAGAAAAAATAAGTGCGATTGAAGAGCGCTTGTTTACTGAGTTGGTCAATAATGTAAGTGAATACGTTAATATTATTCAGCAGAATGCCTTGTTATTGGCCAAAATAGATTGTTTGTTTTCATTTGCTAATCTTTCTGTTAAACATCATTACAACAAACCTAAAATTAACGAAGATCACAAATTGCTATTGAAGGATTCACGCCATCCGGTAATTGAACAACAGTTACCTTTAGGCGAAAATTATATTCCAAATGATATATACTTAGATCGCGAGCAGCAACAGATAATTATTTTAACAGGACCAAACATGGCGGGTAAATCAGCATTGTTGCGACAAACAGCCATTAATGTTATCATGGCGCAAATAGGTTGTTTTGTTCCATCAAGCATGGCCGAAATTGGTTTGGTTGATAAGATATTTACCCGTGTTGGTGCGAGCGACAACATCAGTAGTGGCGAGAGTACATTTATGGTTGAAATGACTGAAACTGCTAGTATTTTAAATAACTTGTCGGTTAACAGTTTAATTTTATTAGATGAAATAGGTAGAGGCACCAGTACCTATGATGGCGTTTCGATAGCATGGGCCATTGCGGAGTTTTTAAACCACCATCCTGCCAAACCCAAAACATTGTTTGCAACACATTACCATGAGTTAAACGAACTTGAAAAAAACAATGAAGGAATTAAAAACTACCACATTGAAATTAAAGAGGCCACCAATAAAATTATATTCTTGCGCAAATTGGCTCAAGGTGGTAGTGAACACAGCTTTGGTATCCACGTTGCAAAAATGGCCGGTGTTCCGCAACTTGTGGTCAATAGAGCTAATGTAATTTTAAAGGAACTGGAAGGGCAACGTGCACAAACCGAAGATAAAACAGGAACACCCAAAGCCAATCCAATTCAGTTATCTATGTTTCAACTAAACGACCCTGTGTTAGATCAGATAAAAGAAGATTTATTGCTACTAGACATTAATACCATTTCACCTGTTGAAGCCCTAATGAAGTTGAATGAAATAAAAAAATTGCTTAAATAACCCTATGTCATGCATAAATCAGTTTCGTTTACTTTAAAAATAAATGCCTTTTTATCAACGGAATTGAAAAAAGTAACTCACTTTTTTCACAAAAATATTTGCAGAATAGAAATTAGACCTATATTTGCACCACGCTAATCAACGGAAACGCTGATTAAAAGCGAAAGTAGCTCAGTTGGTAGAGCGCAACCTTGCCAAGGTTGAGGTCGCGAGTTCGAACCTCGTCTTTCGCTCCAAAATATTCGGGTTTGAGTAATACTCAAACCCGGTTTTTTTGAAAAGTTCTTTACTTGCCCGGGTGGTGGAATTGGTAGACACGCAGGACTTAAAATCCTGTATCCTTTAAAGATGTGCGGGTTCAAGTCCCGCCCCGGGTACTCTTTTTTTTACGATAAACTCTTATCAATATGAAAAAAATATTAGCAGCTGTACTTGTTATCGCTTTATTATCTGCTTGCCATTATGGACAAGACGAAGCCAAGCAAACACTTGAGCGTAATGAGCTTTACAAAACAGAAAAGACAGATTATTCGGTAAATAAAGCCGGTGAATATGGTAACCCAAGCGAGTCAGTAAGGGCGAGTTTAGATACTGTTGCTACTGATACAACCAAGAAATAGTCCAACAAATTATTATAGAAAACCACCTTGCGGTGGTTTTTTTATGCCTTTAAGATAATAAAATGGGCTTTGTGAATAACCTCAAAGCCCATATTATTAACAATTTAGCTCTTTCACTTATTTCACCGTAACACGTTGAGTGTATTGTTTACTATTGTTGGTTAGTTGCAATAGGTATATACCTGTTGGTAATCCTGTTACATTTATT